>ERZ857922.546-NODE-546-length-56122-cov-6.870815_pt1 | contig 56122 bp, 72 predicted proteins | sample MGYA00519579_ERZ857922 | MGnify/ENA primary metagenome ERZ857922 (study PRJEB31778, sample SAMEA3449375) | human gut metagenome | biome: human gut; feature: human-associated habitat; material: faeces | place: United Kingdom | collected 2010/2012 ... | reverse complement strand
GGCTTTGAGTTTCTCGCAGGCGGCGTCGACCGCTTCGACGGCGCCCGAAATCACGAGCTGCCCCGGGCAGTTGTAGTTGGCGGCCACGACCACGCCGTCGGTTTCGGCACAAGCCTGTTCGACCACTTCGTCGGCAAGGCCCAGAATGGCGGCCATCGTACCCGGCTGCGCCTCGCAGGCGGCCTGCATGGCCAGGGCGCGCTTCGATACCAGGCGCAGGCCGTCCTCGAACGAGAGGGCTCCGGCTACGACCAGTGCCGAGAATTCGCCCAGCGAGTGGCCGGCTACCATGTCGGGCCCGACGCCCAGCGCCTTGGCCAGAATGACCGAGTGGAGGAAGACGGCGGGCTGCGTCACCTTGGTCTGCTTCAATTCGTCGGGCGTGCCGGCGAACATGATGTCGGTGATGCGGAAGCCGAGGATTTCGTTGGCCTGCTCGAAAAGCGCTTTGGCCTCGGGAACGTTATCGTAGAGGTCTTTGCCCATGCCGACGGCCTGAGCTCCCTGACCCGGAAAAACATACGCGTGTTTCATCGTTTTGTCTGATTTTAGCGTTAACGGGCGCAAAGATAGAATTTTTTTCCTACTTTTGCAACGCGAAGGTTCCGCAGGGAAGTCCGCCTTTCCATAGGATCAAAAGGGAATGCAGTGAAAATCTGCAACAGTCCCGCTGCTGTGAGTCCATTTTTTTCGGACGGCATGAAGCCACTGACCGCATGTCGGGAAGGCGCCGTCCGGCGACGAGTCAGAAGACCTGCCTTCGACCTCTTTCCCGAAAAGGGACGGATGCCGCCTGCGAGTGACAGACGATATTCGACCGCCGATACGTTATGAAGGGGTGTGACGCCCTTCGGTGTTCGCTGTCCGAAATCCTGTCGCGGGGCGCTTTCCGGCAGGGAGGGGAGTTGAGGACACTTTTAATCTAATTCATAAATTGAAGAGAGAAATGAAAATGATGAAACGAACGCTGCTCATGGCGGCAGCCGTGCTGGCGTTGGCCGCCTGCTCGGACGATGACGGCCCCGACGGCCCTCAGCTGGTGACCGAAACGGTGACTTTCGAAGATGCGACGCTGAATACCAGCGGAATCCTGACGGGCGAAAAGCTTGCGGAAGAGGTGACCGGCGATACTGGAACCTACAAGGAGTACTCCGGTACGTTCTATACGTCGGGGACGGCTTCGTTCCAGTGCTATTATTCCGATCAGTGGGGTTCTTCCTACACGGCCGGATTCACCGTGTCGAACAATACCAACATGGAGACGCCCGGATTCGGAAATCAGTACAGCGTCTACGCCAAGGGCGGAGCGAAGGATTCCAAGAAGTTCGCCGTGGGCTACTACGATTCGTACAATGCTTCGCAGGGAAAGGCGGGAGCCGTGCCGACGGTGACCTTCTCGAAGAAGGTCAACCCGCTGAACATCTGGATCAGCAACAGCACCTATGCTTTCCGCTGGTGGACTTTGGGTGAAGGCGATATGGCGGGAACGATCGCACCTCCCGAGAAGGTCGACGCGATCCTCTCGATGAGGGGTTACGCCGACGGTACGCTCAAAAAGGAGGTCGCGTTCAAGCTCGTCGACGAGGAGAAGGGGCTGGTCGTCGACGAGTGGACGAATGTCGACCTGACGCCGCTGGGCTGGGTGGACAAGATCGAGTTCCACTTCGTCTGCGAGAACGTAAATGCTCCGGCCTATTTCTGCATCGACGATCTGACGGTGGCCACGGAGTTGAACTATTGACGTGCGCGGTTCCCGGAACCGGAAGAGGCCTCTCCGCTGCGGCGGAGAGGCCTCTTCCATTATTTACTGCGGTATTGCTGAAAGCAACTATATAATATAATTTTACGCCTCGCCGGTCGCCGGTTTTTCGAGCCGTTGCACACGACTGCCTGTCGGTTCACTCGCGGCCGTGCCGTGTTTGCAGATTGCCCCTCCCCGCCTTGGCGGGGCTCCGGGCAAGGCCCGTCTGGATGGCGGGGCTTTGGAAGAGCGGCGGTGTAGAATGGCATGTAGTTGTCTTGCTAAAATTCCATATGCCGATGGTTATGACCCGTGTCCGGTCGGATAACGAACGAGGTACTTCCGGAGAGAGCGATGCTGACGACGTTTCTGCCATGACAGTCTGGCAAGACGGCTGTTGTTCTCGCCTGCCGACCGTAGTTCGGAAAGGGTGGATCCGTAACCGTATCTGCGAACAGCGGTAAGCGGGAACGGAAGGATTTCCGAACGTCGGTACATCTAACTAACTAAATAATATCTGAAAATCGAATTTGACGAGAAGGCTTATCGAACCACGAAGTATCATGCACTCCTTGACGTGATCTATCGGCAACCGATGGATTGAGAAAAACAAAAAAGAAGACTTCTCAGAAAATTCTGAAAAGTCTTCTTTTGTACCCCCTCAGGGGCTAACGGCTTGTCTTTTTTAAAATTAGAAATTCATTGATATTATGGCTATTATATTTGATTATCCGTGCTTTATACAGTTTTATTTGCGACAACTCAGGACAAATAAAGACATTTATATTTGGTTGAGTGGTGCAAAAAAGCTAAACTTGCACCACCGACACTTACTCGTACACTAATGGCTACAATATCTGCTTTTGTCCGTACATCTAAGAACAAAACTAAATGTAAAGTTCGATTCCGTATCCGTGACGGACGAGACATTCAGCTTTTTTACACATCAAATTTAGAAATAAATCCGATACATTGGGATGCCAAGCGGCAAGAAATTAAATCGAAGGTAGTATATGATACTATCGAACGGACGAAATTCAATACCAATGTAGCGAAGTGGAAGACAATTTTATTGGAGGTGTATACTTCGTTGTCCGATAAGGAGAATCTATCTTCTGAATCGTTCTGTGCTGAGGTGGATAAGTATTTGCATCCTGAAAAATTCCATTTGCAAAAGCAGGGTTTTTTTGAGTTATGTGATGAATTTCTTCTGAAACGCAAATTATCGCAAGTTCGTCAGGCCAATTTTAAGTCTTTGTTTCGGGTATTGAGGCGGTTTGAGATATGGAGACAGACAAAGGAAGAAGGCTATGTCTTAGACATAGATACTGTGTCATTAGACGATTTGTATGTCATCGATAATTATATGAGGAATGAACATATAATTGCGTCTACTCAACCTCAAATATATATGCAGGTTCCAGACTTTCGTAAACCGAATCCAAGAGGCCCCAATACGATTAGCGGTATGATGAAAAAACTGCGTACTATCTTTATTTGGGCCGTTGATAATAACAAGACAACGAATAACCCGTTTAAGAAATATACAATTGAAGATTGTGTTTATGGTACGCCTTTCTATATATCCATAGAGGAACGGAATAGGGTGTACCGTACTAATCTTACCCGACATCCAAAACTATCTATTCAGCGAGATATATTTGTATTCCAATGTTTGATAGGTTGCCGGATAGGTGATTTGTATACATTGACGAAGGATAATCTAATTCGTGGAGCTATTGAGTATATTCCGCGTAAGTCTAAGGATGGACGGCCTGTAACAGTGCGTGTTCCTCTTAATTCTGCGGCTTGTGAAATATTGGATCGCTATGCAGACTATGAAGGGCCGTCGCTTTTACCATTAATCAGTGAACAGAAATATAATAAAGCTATCAAGCGGATATTTCTCGCGGCAGGGTTGAAACGCAAGGTAACAATCCTAAACCCTCTGACAAGAGAGCCTGAGCAACATCCTCTTTGGCAGGTAGCTTCTTCACACATGGCCCGACGTACTTTTGTCGGAAACCTGTATAAACAAGTCAAAGACCCCAATCTTGTCGGTGCATTATCTGGCCACAAGGAAGGCAGCAAAGCATTTGCCCGTTATCGGGACATAGACGAGGAGATGAAGGTAGAATTAGTCAATTTATTGAGCTAAATTTCGCCTCAGTTCCCCAACAACCGTTTCGTGAATGGGTGCGCACCACTCACTGACTTCCAGTAAAGAAAGTAGATACTTCGTATATTCATTCATAGCTTTTGCATTTACAACAGATAAATTCATGAATATCCGACCATAGGAGCGTATTCACGTTTCCGGTCAGATAGGCAACCTCTTCACCTTGCATGGCCATTCCGGTTGTGGTGGCGATGTCGTCGCAGAGGTGGCGCAATTCGTGTTCGAAAGAGTTTAGAAACTGGGACTGCGACGATGCGAGGCCTACAACTACGACCGACTGTCGCATACGTTTATTCGAGTAGGTAAATCCCGAATCCATGTCCGCACGTTCCAGATTTCCGCGTACACGTTCCAAAATTGGCAGAGGACACTTTATCTCCTCCAAAGACGAGAGGATAGAGTGTGTATGATAGCCATGTACGGCAAAATAGAATCGCACCAGCCAATCATATTTCTCTATCCTCAAATCCCGAACTTTCATATCCCAGTTGAATATATCTTTTCTACCCGTACACGACTTCTTGTGAGGCGCGGGCGTCGTCTGCTGTTACAACACATCCTTCCAGGGCACATTGGTTCCCGATCCGATCAGGTCTGCGAAGTATCGAGTGAAAGGCATTCCCGGATAGGAATCTTTGTCATCGATATAGTCCTTGATGAATCGTGCGAGATGTTGCTCGTCCATGATCGAAGAACCCCAATAATCCGATCGCGCCATGTTTGCCGTATATACGGCATCATAACCGTTATCGTGTTCAAGTAGGATTTCGTGGGTCTTCAGTAATTTGTCCACCTGCTCTTTGGAGAGCGGATTGATCTTCTTGCCATCACGGTCCTTCATGCGGTCAATGGCAAATTCCGCCATCTTTTGAGAAAAGGACCATCCGTTTTTTTGAAGATATGCCTCGATGTCCTCGGGCATTTTGTCCCGAACATCTAATCTTTCTCTATCCATATGTCTCGATATTGAAGGGAGGGGACAAAATCCCCTCCCTGGTTCGACTTGTTTACCTGCGAACGTAACGTCCCGTATAGGGACTCCGCCCTCGGCGCTCGCTATATTCGTCGCCGCCATACTCGCCGCCACGCTCTCCGTAGCCGTCTGGCATATAGCCGCCCATGTGGCGTTCTCCGTATCCGCCACGCATTTCGCGTCGTGCATCCTCGTAGCCACATTCGTATGCTTCGCGAAGTTTGCGCTCGATCATCTCATCGCCGCGCTCGCCGTATCCGTCACCACGGTATCGGCCTTCAATTTCCCACATTCTCATGATTTGCTTGTTTTTTGAGGAGTTTGCGATTTAAGAAGAGCTTCGAGCATCGATTTCATGGATACCAGATCGTCTTGTGAGCGACGAAGTTCTTGAACCTCTTTTCTTAGGCTCTGCATCTCCTCCTCCCGTTGCGCTTGACCCGCGTATGCGGGGCTAATCTCGCGCATGATCTGATCGAAAATATCCAGATTGGCCTTGTGTCGTTCGTAAGAGTCTACGACATTTTGGCTCTGCTGTCGTGCAGCGTTTACTGCGTCAATAAGCCGTTCACGAGTGGTCGTGACTGTAAGACCCTCCTTTGTTGCCATGTCGGAATTTACAGGGACGACCCATTTCTGGTCACCCACAGGGAAACTGACAGAAGGCTGCGCCGGCGGGAAATTTCCCGGAGTAGGGAAATATGGTTGCGGAGCCTCTTCAAGTGTTGCCATGTAATATTTCGGAGTTCCACGCATATCGAGCACGTATATTGGGGCTCCTTTCGTTAAATTCGCAAACATCTTCGGTTAATTGTTTTGTGAAGGCTGGGGGAGAGGACAAGCCCCTCCCATTGCCTTCGGTTAATTATTTTTCTTCGGACTCAGACGGCCCCTGTCATCAGTTGCAAGGTGTCGGTCTGCTTGTCGTAGAAGAGTTGATATACGCCCGTTCCCGTGATGTCCGAGACGGTAACGTCCGCACCCGAGTAGGTCGTCAGGTTCTTGGTCTGGCCGTTGGTCTCGAAGAGTACGGGGAGTGTTCCCGTAGTGCCGGCGGGAATGGCCTGCACAAGCTCTACCAGCACCAGCCCCCGATACCATGAATTAGCGAATGCATGGTTGGGGAAGGAGAACACGACGCCCGTAGTGCTGACGGTTACTCCCGTAGTTTGAAGAACGGGGATACCCCGACGGTTGACGTACTGAAATGGAAATACTGCCATAGCTTCCTCCTTTCCGTACTAACCCCAGAATCCTCCGTTTCCAAATCCGAAACCATACCCGAGACCATATTGTGCAGCGACGCAAGTGGGTACGCCGACGATGGGCGAATAGGGTACAGTGGCCGTCTCGGGTAGCTTGCACTTGATGCCGTTCACGTCGTTCTGCAAAGCGACGACAGCAGCACTTACGGGAGCGACGGCCTGACTTACTACACCAGCTACATATGCGTTCTGATGCTCGAGGTTGAGTTGCGTGGTGAGCGTGCTGTTCTTCTCGCGCAGGGCGTCGATTTTGTCTTGCAGAGCCGTGGTCTGCAATTGGTCGAGCTTGGCAATAATTGCCGTAGTCCCGCTCTGCGAAGTCTCGCGAATCGTGCTTTGGAGCGTGTTGGTCTGCTGGCAGTCGGCCAGACGGGTTTCATACCCCTGGCGCTCTATGGCAGTGCGGACGTCGCAGCAGCACGATGCCATCTGCGAGAGCACCTGAGAATTGCCCGACTGAATGGCGTTGATAATCTGCTGTGCCGAGAGCCCCGATTGTGACTGGATGTTGCAGAGTGCCGTTTGAATCTGCTGTACAGAACAGTTGAGCGACGAGGCGAGCTGGTTGATCGCCGTACCATTGCCCTGAATGGCGTTCATCAGAAGCTGACGTCCTGCGTCGCCATTCAGCTCGGCGGGAAGATTCTGAAGGCCTCCGCGACCACCGAAACCGCCCCAGCCGTTACCACCCCAGATGGCCCAAAGCAGAATCATCCACATCCACTCCCAGCCATAGCCGTTCCCATAACCATTACGGTTGTTGCCGTTCATCAAGGCAGCTACGAGGTTGCCATCCATCGCGCCACCGTTGTCGAACACTAAAGTTTTCTCGTTCATGTTATTGACTTTTTACATTGTTACGTCCGTTCGGCGGACATTTCCGTTGAGCTCACAATGCAAAACTACAGTGCCAAGATGCGATGGGCAACGTTTTAATTCTTAGTATATTCATAGTTAATTCCTATTTTGTTCTCTATACGGCGGAGTATCGTTCTGAATATAATTCCGCTGTGTTTGTATCGAGTGTTGAATAAGGCTGATATTTGCATGACGGCACGATACGACAAACCCATCATACGGGCAATTTCTGAGGCCCGGAATCCATTTCTTAATAATAAGTAAACCAAAATGTATCGAGCATCGACCACTTCGGCAACTCTCTCGTGTGAAATGATTCTTTCTTCGGCTATTTCAGTCTCAACGGATACCTGATTTAGCAATTTCGCAAATATCTCTGTTTTTCGCATCGCTTATTCCGTTTTTTTGTTTATCTTTGCTATACCCCTGTACAATACAAATGTCCCACACTCACGAAAAGGAATAGTCCTCAGCGCGAGTGTGGGATTTGTACAGGGGTGTACTTTTTCTGCGAAAAACGTTGGGGACTTTTTATACTCTCTCCCCAAAGAGTTCATCAATAGGAATTAAAAACTAAATATAGTCAATGTCGCACGAGCCGCAATATAGCTCTTTTCTTGAAGCGGATTATAGCCGAGTATTATATCACCTCCCCATCTTCCTCTCGTATAGCGTCCGTAGATGCCCGCCCACTGGTTGTATGGATCGATTCCGAGGGCGAGTCCCATTTCCCAGCGCGGCGGCCGCACCTCGGTATGCAGTTTTGTAACCGTAATCTCACGGACAACGGGCTTTACTACGGCCGCAGCCCGCAACAGCCGGTTTTCTCCTACGGTCGCATCGACAAGGAATGTTCCGGTCGAATCGGCGGAGAAATCCAGCCGGTAATCCCGTTCGAGCAGATAGTCGGCGATGATCGCGGCTGTATCTACACTCATGTATTTCCATACCGTATCGGCCGGTTCGCGCACCGCGACCGGATAAGGTTCCCGAATGGTGTCGTACACGGGAACCGGCCACGGCACCCATCGGGTAACGGTGCTGTCGCGCATTTCGACGGAAGCCGCCCCGCGGCGGTAGCCCCAGCCGAAGAGCAGCGCACCTGTAATCGCTGCGGTCAAGACGAGGATTAGATAGCGTCTTATCAGCATACCAGCCAGTCGTCGGCGAAAATGTCCTCCCAAGTGGGAATGTAGTATGTAGCGTGAGGTTTAGGGCAGTAGTCGTTCGCTTCGACAAGCAGCACTTGATCGTGATACGATATGCTGCCGTCTCCCATCGTTCCGATGAATGCCTTTGCATGATCCGGCAGACTGGTCATGCGGGGCACGACCTCCGCCGGCACGGTCTGCGGAATCTGTTTGACGATGAACTTTCCTGCCCATGCAGGACTTGAATAGCGCCGGAACATCTCTCCTTTGTAGAGTCTGTCGATGATTTCGGAGAATTTCATATTGCGGTTGAATTTGAGTGGTTGCTATTGGGTTTTGCGTTCGTGGTGTTCGATGCACTCCATAATTGCCTCGAAGTGCATCCGGGCGATTCGGTCGCGCCCTTCATCGGAGAGGATGAATCGGCAGTCGCGCTCGGTGTCCATGAAAAAATTCTCGGTCAATACTGCCGGGCACAGGGTCTTTTTGAGGATGGCGAAATCGGACTCCTTGTCATGATCGCTGTCAGAGATGTCCGTTCGTATTTCCCATTCGGGAAAGGCTGCCGTGGCATGGCGGTATAGGATTTCGGCGTATTCGTCGGCCTGTGTCTGGCCGCGGGATGTCCAGACTTCCCAGCCGGTTCCACCTCCAGCATTCGCATGGATGGAGATGAGCAGACAGTTTTTCGCGCCGACTTTCGAGCAGATGTGATTTACGCGATTTGCACGGACATACAGCGGAATGTCTGTGAGTTCGTGTGTGATGATGTCGAAAGAGATCCCGCGGTGTGCCAGTGAACGTGCGATCCGCTGCACGATGTCGCGGTTGAACTCGTGCTCGAATAGCTGTGCTCCATCGGCCCATACGGGCGAGCGTTTGCCCGGCGTCTCTTCGCCGTGGCCGTTGTCGAGAAGAATGCGTAAACGTGTCATTGAGGTTATTGTATTGGTGGTAGGATATACTGGATGCGCTCGGCTGCGGCCGTATCGGAACGCAGCAATTCGGAAAGGGTGAAATACGTTGCCATACCTATCCTTTCATTCGGTCATACCACATCTTTGCCCGCCAGCCTGCGGCGGCTCCTGCGGCCGCCCCGAATCCTGCGCAGAGCGTCGCCGTGGTGCGGATGCCGCTCGGCAGGAGATTGAACAGAACGACCAGCGCAATGACGGCGGCCGACACGCAGAGCGCGATTTTGACTTGCTTTTTCATGGTTTTTACAGTACTAAGGTTAAAACAATATATGTTATCGATACTCGGGCAGCAGGTATTGGATGTTCATGGCCGCCGTGTGCATGATCTCCCGCGCATTCTCCTCCGATACGGACAGCGGGCGGGTGAACTCGCAGAAGATGCTGCCTATCCAGTCGTGGCGGTTGTCGTTGAGCCGTTTGATGATGGCCGCCCGACATCCGTAACTCGAAAGGATGGACTTCGCATATTTGTCGTTCACCTGCTCGTCGATGTCCGTGATGTAGAGGAAGAGGTTCTTCACCAGATCGCTGCTGAACTTCGGCACCTCCGAAATCGGAAGGCCCTGCATGTGCGGTTTCATCGGTTCCACCCCTTTGCGCTTGACCTCGTAATAGACGGACAGCAGGCTTTCGTTGCCGAGCGGATGCGGCTGTACGATATAGACCCGATCGGCATCCAGCTCGTGCAGAACGCTCCACAACTCACCGTATACGATAGACGAATTGTCGGCCCGACGGATACTTTTCGTCTCTTCGTCCTTTTTGAACTTCTCGATTTTCAGGTCGGTCAGCTTGTTTTTGCTGTACTGGTTATAGGCGAACCACGCAGCGATAATAGTTCCGAGGGCACTGATGATTGCGGGGAGGTATTCCATAGCGATTTCAAAGGTTAAGCGTCGTGTACATGCAGTGATTCCACCTCTTCGCGCTGCGCCACCCGCTCGGCTTCGAGCTCGGCGAGGGTCAGTTCGTTACGGTTGTACTCCTCTTCTATCTGCCGGCGTTCGTCGTCTGTCAGCGACAGAATTTCCGAATCGGGCGGAAACAGAATGCCGGAATCCGTGTAGTTCCATTTTTCCAATCCCCGTTCATCGGTAATCTTTCCCCCGTACAGGTTGCACAGGACGCTGCCGTCCTCCACGATTTGCATCGCTTCCGCCTCGCTATAAGGCGGGAAATCGATCTTCTTTCTCATACCCCTAAATATTTACATATTACTCTTACTCGCATACCTCCGGACGTTGTATTTCCTGTCGCCATAACTTTAAGATATTGGACAGTAGGGTCTATCGTAATACCTGTCCCATTATATACGGATTTGTTACCGGCGGCAGAGACTGAATACACGGCTCGTGCGTTATAGACCGTCGCGCCGTATATGAACGCCCGTTCATCCGTCCAGTTTTGCACGATGACATTTGTCAATGCAGACGCATTGTAATTATAAACGGCCACGGCCAGAGCCACATATCCTCTCGGTACGTCGATCCGTTTATTGGCTGTTCCTTCGGCAATATCGGTAAAGAATATACCGCTGTCTATGACTATTTCGCCTTGATTCGGGACACTTTGATACGACAGTTCTGCCGTGCCGCCCGTTGCGGTCGGAACATACGGCAGATCGAGGCCCGCGCCCGACGTGTCGCGCCACTTGTCTGCCAACAAACCGGCGGCGATGTATTCGGCGACAAGTCCGGTGCGCATCTCACCCGACAGAGGCAGCATATACCGTTCGGGCTCGCCGCCGTTCCACAGCGTGGCGACCTCCGAGGCCGTGAGGGCGTAGTTGAAGATGCGATGAAAACGGACAATTCCTTTGAAAATGTAAGCCGAGGTAAGCCGGCCGACGATATACACATTCGCATTTTGATAATTGGGAAAAACAGATGTCTGAGTTGTCAGGACTCCATTTACATATACTTTCCCCGTTGTATTCGCAACATCCACCGAAAGTAGCACATGGTATGATGTTTCAGGAGACACCCGACCCGCATTCATTAACTGTGACCCTATGTACGCATACATCGATCCATTAGAGACGAACAGTTGAACGTTGCTTTGGGAGCCCCTTGCAGTCGTAAATAGCCTTTGATCCGTAGTTACGTCATCTCCTGTCGTGAAACATATTTCATGTGTCCGATCCCCTTCGAACAACAATGCCGGAGCGTCTGACGAAAAATATCCATCCGAGGTATTTACTCCCGTCTGACGCCCCTGCAAAGGGGCTATCTGCGACGATTTGATATATCCCGTCGCGGGGTCGAGGTCGGCTTTGCCGGTCACCATTCCCGGAATCTTCTCGGCCTCTTGATTCGCATTTTCCGCAGCGTCGTCGGCCTTCTTGGCCGATGCGTTCGCCGCTTCGGTGGCCGCAATGGACTGGTCGAGCAGATCGTCTATCTCCTCGCCCGTGTGACGGCTCTGATAGTAGGTTGTATTGGTCTCTGCCATGATCGTATTCTTTTAAGAGTATTGTTTCAATAAGTATTCGGAACCCGTGTATACCACCTCGAAGATGTTGTGGTTGTCGTAGGGAATCGAGTAGGTCGTACCCGAAGAGTTGCTTCCGAGCGGGCGGATCGTCGGCCCCAGCGACTGAATCGTGGCGTTGCCGAGGGCGTGTTTCCAGATTCGGAACACCTGCCCTTTCTGAGGCGCAGCGGGCAATCTGACCGTAATATCCGCGTCGTTGACGATCGCCTCGTAGTCCGCATCGGTCAGTTCGTAGGCCCAGTAGGCATTCGACAGGATGCGGACGTTGTGGCGCACGCCGTGGATCGCTCCATGCGGAATGTCGAGTGCGATGTTGTCGACCACGGCCCCCTGCACGTCCAGTTGCAGGCCGTAGGCTTTGTCGTCGAGCGACGCCTCGTTTCGGATAATGCCGGGGATCGGCACGCCGAGCACCGCCGGTGCGACATTGGTTCCGATGCCGACCCACACCTTTTTGTCGGAGAACTTGACGTACTGCTCGTCGAGCGACAGCCCGGACGACGTATCGTCGTCGGGGTTGCCGGCGGATGCGACGCCGATACGCCTCTCGGCGATCTCGAATCCGCCGATCGAACCGCTCTTCGCATCGACCTTCCCCGCGATTTCGGCGTCCGAGGCATAGACCTTGCCTGCCTGTGTCACGCGGAACGGTGCGGTATCCATCGAGTCCTCCTCCGATCCTGCCCAGAAACGCACGCTGCCGTCGGTCGTCCCGGCGCCCGTAACGCCGGCCTTCGCCTTCGAGGGATCGGACTCGTCGCCCAGCAGCACGGTGCCGGTCGTGACGAGGCCGTTTTCGATGACGGTCTTCGTGTCGTCGCCGGTAATCACCCAGCCCTTCTCCCCGTAGTAGGTCTTCGTGTATCCCAGCGGATTCCCGTCGGCACCGACGGGCGACCACGTGTCGCCGGCTTTCATGTCCGTCGGCGGATCGCTTTCGGGATTGGTGTAGCGGTGCGACGCCTTGTCGCCCGCGGCTTTCTGCGCCGCATCGATCCGTTTGAGGATTGCGTTGCGCTCGGTGTAATAATAGCGTATATCGTCGTAGTCCTCTTCGACGGGAATGTTTTCGGGCGTCGAAGCCGTATATTTGGCAAAAGCGGCGATCGCCAGGTCGTATTGCTGGTTGTAGTTGTTCGTACTCACTTCGTACAGGTTCGCCTGTGCGACGATCGTGTCGTGCTCGGCGCGGATGTCGGCCTCCTGCTGACGCATCGCCGTCTTCTCGGTGGGCGAGATCACGTCGTCCGAGGCCCATTCGTCGAGCCGCTTTTTCGCCGCTGCGGCCTCCTTCGCCGCTTCGTCGGCCGTCTGCTGGGCCTTGTCGCTGAGCCCCTTGTACACCGCGTCCAGCGCATCGTAGTAGGCCGTGAACAGCTCGGCTAGCCGGCGCGGATCGAAGTCTTCGGTCACTTCGTCGTCGTAGAGCCGCATGGCAGCCAGATAGTCGCGCAGAGCGAGGTAGGCCGTCGTCAGCGACGATGCGGAAGCCTCGCCGCTGCGCAGCATGATCTGCGCGTACTGCTCCGACTGCGGCGCGGTACGCACGAGGAAGATTTCGCCGTCGGCCGTGGCGAAGACGGACAAGCCCTCCGCTGCGGCGGCGGTCTGCAACGCATGGTAATACGAACCGCTCCCGCCCATCTCGACGACGCTCGCCGCACCGTTGATCGTCTCCCACTGGATGCGCATCTGCTGCTTCTCAACGATGTCGAATACCGTGTCGTCGTTCATTGCGGCAATCGCATCATTCGCTTCGCTTGCTGCTTGCTGGGCTTTGTCGATCTGTTGCTGTGCCGTAGTCCATTCTGAGAGATTATGTAGTCCGGAGCTGTTCTTGCCTATAACGATGTCGGCTTTGATCTCCATGCGTCGCCTTGTTGCGCCTTCCCTTCGTTGATACGTGATGTATGTCGAGTCAGGATCGGAGAGATCGCGGTCTCCGAAGAACATGTCGCCGTAAACGTACATGTAGGCTTCGCCGGTAAAAGGGTTGACACCGTGCCCGACATAGTTTTTCTCCGAGAGGGTATAACTGTCGATGTGTGCGAGTATGACGATAGAACCCCCGTCGGTGGCATCTATGACTACTGCCGATTGCCGTGCAACGTCAGTTCTATTACCGAACTGTACGATATTGTCTCCCACATCGGGGATTCCGTTGCCGTCAGCGTCCGTTTTCGAGAGATCGACGTAGCTCTCCGTAACGGCCGTAACCAGACGCCAATAGTACTTTATAACCGTATTGCCTTCGGCGGCGTATCGTTGGCAACGAACTTGGTCGCCGACTTTAAGGCCGCTGTACTTAGCGCCGTCGTGATTGTTGTAGTAGCATCGATATGCCGTTGCCGTCTCTTCTACCGATGTGCATTCGAATCCCCCGCAGGAAAACACCGTTTCTCCGGAGACGAAATCCGTTTGCCGGATGACGAGTTCATTGAAAACAGCATCCTTGCGCACGATGAGCCGATCGGCTTCCACGACGGAATTGCCTGCTGCATCTTTATACATTGCATACCCGGCACCGGAGAAATCCCCTTGTCTGAAATCTCGCGATACGATGTCGCCGCCGATAGCTACATCTTCCGAGAATAACGTGTTGCCTTGTACTACACCCCCTTTGCGCTTGTTCAGAAACAACGTCTCGATCGCTAAGGCGGAGTAGGTGTTGTAGTCTGTGGGGTATGTAAGATCGTATTTCGATCGTATGAGGTAGATGCCGACCCCTGACACTACACCGATTCGTTCGGCATAGGCTGCGTCTTCGATGCTCTTTTCGATCTTTCCGAATCGGGAATATGCCGTATTGTCACCGACGGTGTATGTGGCGATATATTCGTTGTAAAGTTTCTTTTCATATCCTTGAATGCGAGACAATCGCCCCTGCTCGCCGAATCGAGGGCCGACAAGTAACACTTTCTGCCCGACGTCGTAGTTCTTGTCGTTCTCTTGACAATATACTGGATTTGTGGGGCACGGGTATACATCGGTGTCGCTGCTGTTTTTCGCTGCCCACGATTTGCCGGCTTCCAATAGCTCCTGTTCGGCTTCCCGTATACGCTCTTCGGGCAGGTTAACGCCGGTCAGAACAAACGTATCGCCGGGTTCGGGATGAAGGCTTTCGTTGGGAATTATGATCGGTCGTTCCTCTCCCGAATCCTGCGTCTGCGCAATGATTTCGAATTTCTTGTCGAAATCGCTTTCGTTGATGCTCAGTTCGAAATCCCAGCCATTGAGGCTGCCGCTGGTAAAATGCGCTCCTATCGTTTCTCCCTCGATCAGGTCGTCTGGTGTAAATGGAGTATCTGCACACACCATGACGTAGGCATCGAATTTCGTCCCGTCATCCATCGAACGCTCGACAGTTTCTATGCTCGTAACGGTTTCCGTATTCTTGGGATAGATGTCTTCGAAAAAGGCGACTTGCTCCACGATGTCGTTGGGGTCGAGCGGCGTCCATGCGTCGATGTATTGCTGGCCGTTCGGCAGGTGTAGGCGTGTCTCCGATATGTGGTTGGTCACTCCGCCTTGCTCGGAGGAGGCGTAGTCGCTCGTAAGGTTGCGAGTGGAGCCGAAGACGTAGAAACGAGTGCCATAGTTCGAGTTGTCTCCTTTCTGCTCGGGAATAGAACTTACTACATCGCCGAGTTCGAACCGTTCGGGTGTTCCGAATTCCAGCTTGCCGAAATAAATCCATATTTCATCGCCGTTTTCGACCGTCCACCACTCCACGTCGAATGTTTCGGCAATTGTGTTGATCGCATCCCAGCAATAATCGGCATCGAAAGAGACGAGTTTCACTTGCTTTGCCAGATCGTCAGGTACGGCAGCCACTTTCCAGTCTGTCGTGCCCAGAAAGGCGTTCATGTTGTCGGCGATGAGATTACCGAAAGATGCGAGCTTAGCCGTGTCGCTGAACGTCGCTTCGGCATTGGCTCCTTTCAACCAGAAGACCTTGCGGCGCTTCATGTGGTTTTGCCGTGCTTCGAATTTAGGCGTGTATTTATATCCGCCTGTCGTGGCGTTGTATTCGGGACGGGCTTTCTGAGATATGATCTCGAATTTTCGTCCGCCATATAATATATAGCTACCTGTTTTGAAATCTACTTGCTCTGCGGTCTCGAAAGACAGTTGGACGTAATAATCGCCCATGAGCTCGTATTTAACGATAGCTTCGCTTGTGATAGGAGCCTCGTATAACTGATAGCCTTGTCGATCGAATATAATCATGTATCTTCGTCGCTGATGTGGTCTGCATCCTCACAGACACTTCAAAGGTCGTTATGTTCGGCACATTATGCAAGAGTATTGAAAAAAATTACCTTGTGTAGAATAAATTATTTATAAAACATTTGTAGGTCTAAAATATTAGACCTATATTTGTACTACAAAATAGAATGAAGTATGCCAACAATATTGAACATATTCGGACTGCGTTTTTATTTTTACTCTGATGAGCATTTACCTATCCATGTTCATATCGAATACGGCGACAGTGATGCAAAAGTAGAGATTGCAACCAGGGAGGTGAAGTACAATCGGGGGATCAAGGCTAACGATATGCGAAGAGCTCTGGAAGTTATAGAGTTGTATGAAGATGAAATCATTGCCAAATGGCATGAATATTTTGATGATGAAAAATAGATGGATTATGGAAAGAATCGAAAAAGTCTGGTTTGGCGGTGGGAATGTTTACATCTCTACCGATAAGGGCGGACAATACCATCGTCCGTTAGAGTTTTTCCCGATACTCAAAGAGGCTACTGATGAACAACGAAATTCTTATAAGATAAATAAGTTCGGAGATGCCATACGATGGGCGGATATTGACGAGGATATTCATATATCGAGTTTTTATGAAACATCCGAGCCCGATTTGAAGAATAATGTTATCGCTGAAATATTCGCTCGATTCCCGCAACTGAATGTTTCGGAGGTAGCCAGAACGATAGGAATACACAAAAGTTTATTGTCTAAATATATTTACGGTACCAAAAAACCGTCTGCCAAACGCACTGAGGAGATTATCGAAGCTATAAGACATATCGGGCGTGAATTGGCAGCCATATGAAAATGGAAAAGACGTGAAATTACAGAGATGTAACCTAATAAATAGTTTTTTAGGAGACAATATAATATGCTGATAATCTCACGGGAAGATAGAAAACAATAGCCGAGGCAAAACCTCGGCTATTGTTCACTAATGAGAGGGGGTCTTTATGCTTTTAGATAATATCCAACAGTTTGAATCAATATATCAGATATTTTATATATGTCATTCAGCGATTCGATGAGGTGCTTTGTCCCATTCTTATTTTCGTCGAATGTCTCTATATATTTTTTGCCTCCATTAAAATGAAGCCTACAGATAGGTTTTCGGTTATTATTGTCGAATAAAATAGCAAAATAACTTTGGGCATCACGATAAACTACTCGTTGTAAGTTCACTGTATTACAAAGAATCGCCCGAACAATATAAAAACCTTGCAATTCTTCTTCCGTTGTAACAATTTTCGATTCTTCGGTTGAAGATGTTTCAGATTCGGTAGAAACATCAACAGCAGGAACTTCAGGAGTAATAGCGGATTTAAGTCGCTTGTTTACATAGTCATTAGTAAATAATTGGAATGCCCTTTTTACCATTGGAGTGAATTCATCCATTACACTTTTAGTGACTATTCCATTATATACTTGCTTAATGATAAATTTGGCAAATTCTTCCGATGGTTCAATACTCTGTGCTGAAATATAAGCCTTTATTGCATTAATGTATTTTAATTCTGTTGCCGAATTTAGAATCCGATTTATATCATACTGATCGTGGCAGAACTCTTTGAGTTTATCAATATGGCTATCTCGAAGATCAAGTAGATTTATCTCAAAGAAAGGCTTATCATCCATTTTATTCGGAGTTTCAAGATCAGCAAAAAATTTGTATGTTATGCCATTGGTCAAAACTCCGAATTTAGCTTGCGAAACGTGATAATATCTGAATAATTGAGCTTTGTGTTTGTCCAGATCAGCAGACCAATGCTTACACTCGATAAGCATGATGGGTTCATTATTTAAGCGAACCGTGTAATCAATTTTTTCGCCTTTTTTTGTGCCATAATCACAGTCACATTCTGGTGTTACTTCTGCGGGGTTGAATATATCATACCCCAAAGATTGAAGAAATGGAAGAACAAAGGAGGTTTTTGTTGCTTCTTCCGTTTTGACATCGTTTTTAAGTTTTGCGACTCGATCTGCTAAAACAAGTAATGAATCTTTAAAATCCATGATTGTCGTATTTAGGTTAGTATAACAAAATTATGAATTTAATTTGTAAATACAAAAATTATTATTACCTTTGTAACGCTTATCATACCATAGAGGCGCATAATATGGCCTAATTTTATAGGCTTTTTTTATGCCCTTACATAATTTACAGCAGTGATGCCCTGTGCCGTTATTGTAATGATGCGGCAGCCTCTATGGTGATAAGCAGCAGGTAGCAACACTGCTGTTTTTGTTGCAAAGTAAATGCTTATCACCATGAAAAACACATCGTTTCGAGCCTTTGTTTTGGCTCAAGCTGCAACTATTGCAGAACAAATGTCCGATAACATTCGAGTTATCGAAGAAAGCAAAAATCAAATCAATAGACTTTTATCAAAGCTTCCGGCAGAATATCGTCCCGATATGAATGCAGTTATGTCAAGTGCAGATCAAGTGGTTTTTGAAGCTCGCCAGCGCCTCGACAGGTATCAATCTTTAATTGCATAGGCCATGAATACTCCGCAGATATTCAGTAATGAAAAATTCGGCCGTGTGCGGATAGTCATGGTCGACAATAAGCCGATGTTTCTTGCAAATGATGTGGCTAAGGCTCTTGGTTACTCTTATCCCAAAAATGCAATTCAGGATCATTGTAAAGGGGTGGACATTTTGTCCACCCCTACGGATGGCGGTATTCAGAAGATGAAGTATATCCCAGAATCCGACGTATATCGCCTTGTCATGCGTTCGAAACTCCCGCAGGCAGAGCAATTCCAAGACTGGGTTTGCGACGAGGTATTGCCGACTATTCGTAAAACCGGAGGTTATGTCGCTGCACACGACAATGACACGCCCGAAATGATTATGGCTCGCGCCGTCCTTGTAGCGAATCAAACTATTGCCAAACAGAAGCAGCAGCTCGAACAAGCCCACAAGCAGGTTCCGCTCTCGCGCCCAAAGCCGAACTTATGGACAAGGTGCTCGACACCGACCAGAAGATCGATGTCGGGCAGTCGGCGAAGATTCTCGGCCTGCCTTTCGGCCGCAACACGCTTTTTCAAAAGCTGCGCGAACGCGGCATCTTCTTCTGCAATCGCAACGAGCCGAAACAAGAGTATATTAACCGAGGCTATTTCGAGTTGAAAGAGAAATTGATCGACCGTAACAATCACGAATCTTTCACGGTCATCAAAGTCCTTGTCACGCAGAAGGGTCTTGATTTCTTGGCCCGGCAATTCTAGGTTGTCCAAACGCCCAAGAAAATGGCGACCATAAAATGACCCCTGTACAATCCCAATAGCTCACGTTGAGAGCGCTCCGCAACAATGCGGAGCGTTTTTTGTTCATGTCCTGTTTGCGGGGTTCGGCTCTCGAAATTTAACGGCCAGTTTGCAAGCGGTCAACACGTAGTTGTCGTATTGAGTAACATTCGAGTAGAGTAGATGATATGTTGTTGACAGATCATCGATATATAACAAGATGCTTCCTTTGTATAGCTCGGTAATAAAGCTATTGTACTTAGACAGAAAATCCGCCTGATCTTCGCCTTTGATAAGAAACGTGATAGTCACATCTCGTTCATCAATTTGGGGATTTGTGACAAGGACTTGTGTCCCAGGCTGCGAACGATCTGCATTTTCGACGAAAGCTTTTAGCGGAGACGGCGTAAGCAATGAAGCATACGAGCTTACCAGTATCGAAGCCCCGAAATAGGATAAATCTTTATTGTTTATTTTATTAGCCATCGTTATAGATCATCGAGTTTTCTGTTCATAGCCATAAGTGTCGTATTCATTTCCGGCAGCACTCTCGCATATGTACGAATGTCTGCAACGTTTCCATTGAGTTGGATTATTATGTCTCGAATATTTACAATCTGTCTGAATTCTTGGACTTTGATTCCACGAAGCATATCCATGCCTGAAACGAGGATATTCATTTTTCCTTGCATATCGGTAAAACGCCCGTTCAATTCACTCGCGGTATCTTGCGACATTGCTTCAAATCCCCTTGTAGTGGCAGATTGTTGTTTCCCTGATGACCCAGACATATCGATACCAAGTTCCTTCGCCCGTCTTTCGATTTCCTCCCAAAATGCACGTGCGTTATCTTGTTGCGCCAACGCACCGTTGATGAATGTATCTGTAAGGCCCATCAGAGCATTTAAGCGTTCTTCGGCTGTGAGATCAGTGTTTTTGTTAATCTCTTCAATTTGTTTCTGGATATTATCGGCTATGGGAGCCAAAAATGAACTGTATAGAACATCTTTGGCAAGTTTCTTTATCACATCTCCGGCAGCTTGTCCGAATGCCTCTGCGGCATCAGTTCCATTTTCGAAAGAATCTACAAGCGCGTCGGTCAATGTTCCACCTAAATCTCCGAATATGTCAGATAGGTACTCGTTTACCGAATTTAGCGCTTCTTGGTAGGTATTCCAACTATCTACCATTTCTTTCAGATAGGCTTTGTCCGTCTCGTTCATGTTTTCATAGACAGAATTGTTCGTTTCAACAAACTCTTTAAGCCTATCCATTACGACTTCGCCATTTTCATCAAAAAGATAAGGAACCAGATTCGAAAGAGTGTCCCATTTCGAATGATGCCACATCGTCGAACTTTCTACTTTCGAACCCATTGCTCCGATTGATGCCGATGGGGACGTGAAGTTGGTGCGCTCTGTCCATTTCCGAAGCGCGACTCCACGCTCTACTTCACGGGTGCGAACCCTTTCTAATGAATTGTTATAGGCGTCGAGGGCTTTTTGGGCCGCTTGTATATTCTGAATAAATGCCCCATATTCGTTTCGGCCGAATATCGTATCAAATTTTTCCGAATTGATCTCGGCAAGAATGGCCATATTTCTCAATTCGTCATTTACCGACCGTGCCGCCCGTATCAATTCTTCATAATCCGATGTGTCTTTGAAAAAGTTGGCGATGCTCGATAAGATACCTGCACCTGCGGATATGGCGGACAGATAACCGGCAGCTTTGTCTATCCCGTCTGCCCCTTTGGCTTTTATCTGTTTTACAGAACTGGCGATCTGCAATGCTCCGCCGGCAATGCTTCCTGCCGCAGATACTATTTCTCCTACTGTATCGCCGAGAGCATCGCCTACATCTTCGAATGTCTGTATGGTATCCGATAGGACTTGTTGCAATTCCTCCCAGCTCGTTATACCGGCTTGCGCACCTTCGCCCAATTCTTTTTCCAAGCGAGTAACTTCCGCACGCAGGCGTGCAAGTTCAGAGGGGGTTGTATTTGTGTCTGCTTCTGCGGCATTGAGTTTCGCTTTGGTTTTTTCGAGCAAGGCTTCGAGTTCTTTTAACGAAAGTTTTGTTATATCGTTTACCCATGCTTGAAAAGAATCCTGACGCTGTGCGAATTCTAAATCCACAGCTTCTACGGCTTTTTCGCCAGCCCGCTCGGCTTCCTTTGCCTCTTCTTCGTGTCCCTGTTCCCGTAACCTTTGTGCATCCTTAGCGTATTTTTCTGCAACTCGTTTTCGGGCTTGTTCATATGTTTCATATTGCTTCAAGAGCTCCGACAACTGTGCGTTCGTTTCTCCTTTGTAAGACAAGCCTAAGAGGCTATTCATCTTATCCTCATCAATAGCTCCCGAATCGAAGGCTTTATAGATTGATTTTCTGATCTCTTTCCATGTATCTTCGGCGGCTTTTTCTTTACGCTGCTCTTCTGTAAGAAAAGAATCGGTAATTTGTTTATATACTTCATCTATTTCCTTCGCATATTTTGTTTCAACAGCTGCTCGTCTTGCGATATTTTCTTCGGCTATATTGTCCCGCTGCTCTTTAAAGGAGGTTTTCTGCTCTTCGGTCAGTACGCCCTTTTGCGCATCTTTGGTTTTTTGTTCATTTTCTTTAAGTTTCTGTATTTTTTGTTGCGTTTCAAGATCGATTTCAGCTAATTCCTTGTCTTTGCCCTCTTTCATCAAATCGATGCGTGTTTGCTGGAAGGCAATATCATTGGCCAATATCTGGTCGGAAAGTTTCTTTTGAGCTTTGATAGTTGCCTTAACCGTTTTACTTGATACGCTGTACTGTTTAATCTTTTCGTCGGATTCGGCGATTTTGGCGACTAATTCATTCCATTTTGAGGATCCCTTCAATGAAGCATCCATCGCTTCGAGGGCAGCTTCCGCCTCTTTTTTCTGTGCTTCCCAGTAGGCTTTATTACGAGCGGTAGAAGTTTTTTTCGACGTTTTGGATTTCGGTTCTTTAATCTTTGTAGCCGTTGTAATGCCAAAACGTTTACGTGCCAAATCATCCGCATCATGCAACCCCTCCTGTGCTTCAACTATATTCGCTATAAGTTTTGCGACACGTCCCGTATAGACTTCAAATTGGGACGTCAATCCCAAAGCACTGCCTATTGTTGCTTCAAAATCTTTCAATCCGCTTATGCGTAATATTCCTGCCGAATTTTGGAGCACTTTTATCGAACCGTCGCTTATGGCTTTTTGCAATTCAACGCCGTATTGCGTACCCAATTCATCGCCGTACTTTTTTATAAGTTTATTGTAAATTTTGTCATAATTTTCGGTTGCTGTTTCCTCAAACAGATCGGTCTGTTCCCGTGAAAATTTTTCGTATTGGCGAGCGTTATACGATTGCAGTATTGCGTCTGTAAGACTGTTATACTTTTGAGCGAGAGTTTCAATCGTAAGCGTTTCGGCTTTTAATCCGGCGTCATATTTGCCGAACTTCTCTATTATCTCGTCACGTATTTTGTTATATTCTTCTGTTCCCTCCTTTACTGCTTGTAGTTTCCCTTTAAGTCTGCCTAACTCCGATTGTTCTACGGCTGCAGAACTTGCCGCTTCTGCTATATTGTCATTCAGTTGTTTTTGTGCCTTTGCGGCGTTATATACCCCATCCGAATATTCCCATACCGCGATTCCAATAGCGGTGAGAACACTCAAAGCCAATCCCAGCGGGTTGGCTTTGAGTGCCATATTAAACAACAACTGTGCATCCTTTGCTGCGGTTATACCTTTCGCCAATTCAAAAAATGCTTTGATATTTGACGCCGTTGTTACTGTTTTTTGTATAGCCGCCGTTGCTATCAAAGCTGCCTTGTACGTCCCATACGCTGCCACCAACGGAATTAGAATATCCAACACCTTTTGGTAATTCTCGACGAGCGAAATAGTGCCTTTAAGCACACCCGTAATGACGCCTTCCTGCGATTTGCCGAGGTCATTGAACATCATGTCGAGAGCATCGCCGAGATTGGAGATGAGGCCCGTAATGGTCTTGGATTGTTCCTGCATCAGGTTGTAGAACTTCCCGCCTTCGTTGGTCATGCTTTCAATGGCCTTTTGCACTTCGGGGAAACCGATTTTGCCTTCCGTAACCATTTGTGAGATTTCTGCACGGGTCTTGCCGAGCTGTGTTGCCAACTCTCCTGCAAGGTCGATACCGCGACTTTGGAACTGCATTACATCGCGGGTGTATAGTCGTCCTTGTACGGCGGTAGTACCATATAGCCACGTAAGGTCTTGTAGGTTCAACCCCAATCCTGCCGCTACATTGCCCAATCGTGTCAGTGTGTCGGTAATATCTTCTGCCGCGAATCCATATGCGAGAAGTTGGCGGGCACCGCTGGCTACTCCTTGCAGGTCAAACGGCGTTTTGGCGGCCAATTCGACCATCTGTGACATCAGCACATCGGCCTTTTCCTTACTTTGCAACAGAGTAGTAAAAGCCACTTCAAGCTGCTGAAATTCGCCTCTGGTTTGGGCGATCTGTCTGACCAATCCTGTAAGCGAAGCCGCAACGCCGATCTGCCCGAGAGTGGTAGCAATGCGGCGCATCGCAATATCCATTCGATCCGCATCGGTAACAACGCTTGATGTAACAGTTTTGGCTGTTTTTTGAAGTTCTCGGAACTTGCGAATCGCTTCATCATTATCTATAACGACCGTAAGATTGATGCTCATGATAATTTAAAGGTTGAATTATCGTTTACCTCCTGCCATTATAAGAAGAGTGTTTATGGCGTTTGGGTCATCCATATTTACGACATCGGGTGTGGACGATCCGTTTCCCGCATTGGGATGATTGTCTGAATCATTCTTGTAGTCTGTCTTGACTGCATCAGCAAACATTAATTGCACATTGGCCCACGATATTTCCCAAAGGATATATTCTATCGTCCAGTGGTAACGGTTTGCGATTGCGTCGAGTCGCCCCCAGATACTACGTCCCCCATAATGGCTATCCGCTCCGCTGTTGTCTTGGGGGAAATCATTACCCGCAGCGTTCTTACCCAGCGAATAGCGTTCATAAAATCCGCATGGTAGGATTGGCATACTATGGCAGAGAGAATATTTGCAAGAGCTGTCGTTTCCATCGTGGGCGACCAGTATATGAGTTCCGTACGTTCTGTGAGATGCTCGTCGAGTTCCTGCTTCGTCCGGAGCGTGGCGATGGCGATTATTTCGGCGACTTCACGTGATTTCTCCGCACATATAGTCCACATGCGCTTAACTGCATCTTCAATATGTTCATCAGCAAAAACCAAATCGAGGCTTATCAACCGACTACTAATCATTGCGAGCCGCCCGAGTTGGAGCGGATAAAGATAAAGGGTTACAGTTTCTCCATCTTTGCCCCTGATTTCGAAAGATTCGTTTTTTTCCGCAAGGGTGTCGAGTGCTCGCAACTCGGCAGATTCTTGGGTGTTTTTTGTCATTGTCATACAGAATTTGTTCCCGCTCCGGTCTCGCTCCGTGGTGCAAGTCGTCAACTTTCCAGCGGGATAAGAGTATCACATCCCTTTGCTTTTAGATTTAGAGAGATGATTCCGTGTATTCCGGTGTTGCAATAGGCCACCAAGCGATGCCACCCTGTTCTGGCGCCAGCACGTCGGCCGATACTGCGATTTGGAGAGGATCGCTTGTGTTGAGACTTCCGCTGAGGGAGGCCGTATATTTCAGACGAGCGAAAGCAATGGAAGCACCACTCTCAGCATCGAATACGAAAGCCTTTTCGCCTTCGTATAATTTACCTTCGGCAGGCTCGGTTGTCCCGAAATACATTTCTAAGGTATCGTCATCGAAATCTGCGACATTCCATGTCACTTCTTTGCTTCCGGAGGTAGGGTCTCGCATAGAGAAGAAGGGGTCAGCTTCTCCTTCACGGTAGAATTTGTTACTCGTCGGATTCGAGAAGTTGAAGGTAACACCTCCTTGATAAGGTTGGGTGATCTTTGTGAGTGCTTTGAGCAATGCTTCAGCACCAGTATCTTTTACTCCTTTGGGTAATGGATTTCCTGCATGGCAGGATTTTAAACCTACTAACTGCATGTTTTAGTATTTTTTTAATTTGACTTTAATGTTTGAAAACGAGTAGGATATGCCCTCCTCACTGATAAGAGTTTCATCACTCACGTCGAAAAACCAACGTTCGTCGATAGGGTAGTGCCCCAATGAATCGAAAGCGATACGACTAAGTTTATTCAGACGATTGCGATCGGGGTAGCGTTGTTCTTCTTTATTAATCGTCGGGGTTGTGTCCGGTACATAAATGTTTACATTTACCGTCGCCACTTGTGAATCTCCGATGACATTCGACAATGAGCCTACGACGATGAATTCCCCCGAAGGGTTATTCGGATAATGATCCGCATACATCGTCGGCACGGCTTGGCCCAACAGCGAATCACGAATGCGATCCCAGACGAGTTTGAATATTTCCGTAGTGGTAAGATTCATCGTTTCTTCGATTTTAAAAACCGAGCGAACTCCGCCTTAAGTTTTTCAGCAGTTGATTCCACCCAGTTGCCCGAGCCTTCAAGCACATCGAAACCTTTGGCTTCGACATACTTTGCGTACTCCATACCGGCAACCCATACGAGATAGGTTTTGTTCGCGGGAAGTTCACGAGCCACATTAAGAGCATAGGTGCGGGCTTTCGATTTAGCCTCTTCGTGGCTACTCCCGATGCTGAAATTCTCGGTTACGATACGACCATATTGCACAACGACATACCCTATGGAGTTACGAAGATTGCCGGTACGGTCTGTATAGCTGCCATGTTCGCGGGCGTATTTTACCACTCGTTCACCAAGCACCGTAAGCCACTCGACCGCTTTTCGGTCGTACTCTTCCTTTGCTTGCGCAAATTCAAGTTCCACCTCACGCCAGTTGGTACACTTTATAGCCATAATCTCGTATCTTCGTAACGTTGTCCACTTTTGTAGAAACCCTGAACCGGATACGACGCCGTGTCCTTGTCTTTCGGTTTAGCCTCGGTGCGTGGCGAGCGGTCAAAGATGTTGAATCCTCGGTTATCGAATATGCGTACCTTCGTTCCGATGGGAATAGGCTGCGTATCCGCCGGCATAGTAACCTCGAAAGAGTAGAGGAAGGAATCCCCGTTTTGTCCTTTGATTTGTTGCGCCTGCCCGTTCTGACGGGCATTGCAGCGGCCGACGACGCGCCATTCATGCGCGCCTTCGACCCACGAACCATCGGGATTTTGCGTGGCGTCCTCCTCGTACCACATTTCGAGCGTATAGGGGAATCTTACCATTGGTCGGAAATATCGATGATTTTCGATCGTGTGTCGAATTCGTCGGCAATATCAGTCAACCCGTTATCCTTTGCGAGTTTGAATATTTGTTCTTTCAGCCCGTCGGTGTCGTACGACAGTGAGTAGCCCCCGTTGCTCTCGCTCACGAGAACAATAAGTTTTCGCAGAATGGCGATTGCGGCCTTTGCCACGCTAACTTTGTCGGTTGCCGTATAGTCTGCTTGGGCGTCAATCCCCTCGTCGATGCAAGCCTTTTCTTTGAGGAAAGGATCCACATCGTAAGGATATAGGCTTGCCGATATTGCCTCGAATTTCGTCATAGAACTACGATTCTACGGTCAGCGAATAGATGCCGTTGATTTCGGTGATAACCGGAAGCGACAGCGACTGCGCTTTCGTGAACTCCACGCCGTTGGAGTTGTCGGTTTCGCCCTTGCCCCACTGCGAAATGCGAATGCGTCCGTAGTTGGAGTAGGTAACGCCCGGCTCCTGCCGCAGTTCGTTGTCTGCATAGGCATTCTTGATGACACCCAGCTTGCCAGACGGCACGAAAACGAGGTTCTTGTCGTTCCACGGAGAGTATTCCGCGAGCTTACCGTTGTCCTGAATACGGGTCATGCGACGGATAACCTCGAAGGTCGGGAATCCGTTCGAACGCATAAACTCGTTCAGGTTCGCCAGCAACAGCGGAGTGGACGACTTGTCGTTACCGAATACCGCCAACTTCATTTTCTTGTTGCGGAGGATATACGACAGGCGTTTCTGCGAGAGCAGAATGCGATCGAACGTAACTTTGTCTTGTGCAGCGTCAAGGATGGCTTGAATATCCTCCAGCGTATCGACCGTATCTTTATTGCCATCCGTCCATAACGTTTTCGCGGTGGCAATGTTCTCGGATGGCATTTTGTAGTCGATCGTACCTCGTACACCGCCCTCGGGGTTGTTGGTTGCGTCAAACGTGAATACGCCTTTGTTCGACAACGCTCCGAGGAAGATGATGTCCAGTTTCGACTGCACGGAGTTCACGACCTTCGTAACATTGTTCCACATCAGGTTGATGAGCTGTTGCGTTTTGGCCGAATCGGACAGCATCCGAGAATCGAGAATCTGCAACACCTTCCGATACTCTTCGATGGGCATCGAGTAGGACATCTGATGGGTCAATACCTTCTGCTTGATCGTTTCCAGCCCCTCAGTTCCCATGATAGGCTCCTTACCTTTGGAGCCGAGCGTTGCAGCGGCGACGCTCAAATTGTACGAGCCGATCAACTCTTCGAAATTCAACCCGACAGTAGGGGTGTCCCAGTCGAGGAATCGCTCGTAAATATTCTGGTCGAACAGCCGCTTACGCAGTTCCGAGGCGGCATCGATGCGAATCTGTACCTGTTTAGTCAGTTCGCCGAAAATGGATGAATAAAATACTTCGTTCATTGTTTACCTCCTCTTTTACTGTCGTACATATTTGATTTCGGGGTTGTTCTTCAAGCTGTAACCTTGAAGCCATGCTGCGGGGACAGGGTAAGCTACATCTTTGAGGATGATACCCGCATATCCGGCCGATACGGTCTGAAATCCGTTATTGGAGGAATAGACCATATCGGTCTCGACAACTGCATCGGGCAGATTGTCGTCCGAAAGTACATCCACGCCTTCGGTCGCTCCCGTTACGGCCGCTGCGAACGTGATCACGTCGTAATCCGCATTCTTCGTGTCGATGCTTTTCACGGTCGAGTTTGATTCGCCGACCTTGACCGCATCTCCTACTTGGAGCATGGAGCCCTTTTGGACATGCGGAGCAGTCGTTGTGCCGCCCGACAGAACACGTGCGCTCTTACATACGGAGCATTCCATGTTGTCGAAGTCGAGTTTGATCGGCGTACCTTTGGGAATCTTTGTCCCTTCGGGATAGGTTTCTTTTAGCTTGAAGTCCCCCGGCAAGACGGCGAACTCGCCGCGCCAGAATACGGGGAACCCGCCTTTTACTTTTGTTTTTTCAAATACGATTGCCATGATTTTGAAATTTGATTATTCTTTGTCCGGAAGTGTTTCGGCCCACGCCCTTGCAAGCTCTTTGCCCTGCGTTTCGGGTGTGGACATCGGGAATCCCGAACCTTTCCCTTCCAGCCCTGCGGTAACCAGATTTTTCTGCACGCCTGCGAGGTAGTCGCCGATCGCTTTTTCGTCTGCGTCGTCAGCGATGACAAATCCCTCTTTCATGCGCCACTCCGGAATACCGAGTTCTTTGGCTTTTGCGGTGATGAGATTTGCACGCTCGCTCTTGGCCTTTTCCGCTTTCAGAGTATCGCTTTCCGTCTTGATGGCGTTGTAACGTTCCTCCTGTTGCTGTTTGTAGGCTTTGAACCACGCAGGTTCTTCATCGCCGGGTGCGTTTTTTTTACCCTGCTCGCCCCCACCGGCAGCTGATGCCTCGACCTTCGCTTTAAGTACATCGTATTGTCCTTTCAGCGCGTTGTACTCGGTACGCGCTCGGTCTGCGTCGGACTGAAAAACTTTCAGGAGAGGTTCGACCCCGCCGACTGCGGTTTCGATCTGCGATTCATCGGTGACGGATTTTTCCAGAATGGAGGCTACTCCGTCGAGAACCTTTGCACCGAACCCCAAATTAGAGTACTTGGTTTTCAGCGCTGCGAGAATTTTCTCTTTCATGTTTTTTCGTTCTATATGTTTTGGGATAAATCATCATATCCACCTCAAAAAAGGTCTGTCGGACAATACCAACAGACCTTCCTAACCTAACAACAACTACATGTAAGTTATTCCGTTCTATGTCTGTTGTCCTATATCTTCATAGGCTCTGCGACAAAATTCACCTCATTCGGCACATTATGCAAGAGTTATCGAAGAAAATTTTGCAAAAATTTTTGCGGGGGGGGGATTTTTGTAACTTTACGGTGCTAACCAATTACTTATTACATTATGAAGAGGTTTTTACTTTTATTTTTGGCAATTACGATGATTATCCCATTAGCCTATGCCGAAACCTCAAGCACCAATCATTATCAAACGGCCCAACAAAGAGTTTGCAAAATTGAAAGGGAATGTCTTGCAGCTACGACAGAAGCAAATTTCGAAACATTAAATCAGGTATGTAACCGTAAGGATGAAGCAGCATTGAAAAGAATGATTGCTGCCGGCCAAGTGTACATCCTTACTCCCTCAATGACAATTAGAATGGTCGATCATGGCTTTGCAAAATGTAAAGTATATGTTGTTGATTTAGGAATTGAGGTATGGGTATCAACGGATTTTATTGGAAATAAATAGTTATGAATAATGATGAAATACGTTGCCCACGATGTAATTCTACGAATCTCCATGTGGACAAAAAGGGATTTAGCGGAGGTAAGGCTTTAGCAGGAGTTTTGACAGTTGGAGCACTTGGAGCACTTGCCGGAACTATAGGTAGCAATAATATTGAAGTTACTTGCTTGAAGTGTGGAAAAAAGTTCAACCCAATAAAAGAAGCGAAACAAAAAAGTCAGCGTGAATTCCAAGAAGAAATGGCCAAAAACAATCCAGTAGGACTTGTAATTGTGACATTTGGAAGTGCGCTGGCTGTTTTTCTATTATTTGTATCTGGCGTTTCTATCTGGTGGTCTGTATTTTTATTTTTAGCTGCTATTATTATTCCTTTATTTACTGGAAATAAAAAATAAAACAGATACGTGTGCGTCTTGAAGCCGTCTAAGACTTGTTAGACGGCCTTTTTAATTCGTACTGTTTTGCTATTCCAGAGTTTTTCCGAAAAGACAATTTGTAAAGGATTAAAAATTGTTAAACGGAATATTGGAACGGCTCATATGCCTAATTGCTTATTCTCCACAATCCAATAAGGAAGTGTTCCGCGCTTCTGCGCCTTCTTGATGCGATCTTGATTTTCTTTCATCCACCTCGTAAATCCACTTGGCAGTTCCGTAATCTCGTTTTCCGCATCTTCCCACCAATCCCTGCCCGTCCCTTCGTTGGCGATGATCGGCACGGCGTAGCAGCGGCAATTCGGGTGCCACCCGATGAATTTGAAAGACTTCGGATATTTTCCCTCCATTGCGTCGCATATTTCCAGCGGGGCTCGGCCTTTCTTGAATCGCGGGTACCAGAATTTCGCCAGCCACGCAGCATGGGATTTGGAAGTCTTGACCTCGTACCCGACGATGAAGTCGAGCTGCTGCCAGCGTATACTGTCAGCTTCACGATAAGCGCTGTTTATTTCGGTGCGGGCCATGCGCATAGCGTTCTGATAGGATGAACGGTATACGCCTTGTCCAGGGTGATAAGCCTGTGCCGCTTTCGACAGGGAGAGATTGCCGAACACATCCCGCACACGCCGGAACAGTTTGTCCGGCTCATTCAGGTACATGCGTACATCTCTGCTTATATTGGCCGCACTTCGCCCCTCGCTGATGCCAACCGACAGCGATAACTCGACGTGCCGTTCGAATTGCTTGGCGACGCTCCAAACTCTTTCGGACAACGTGTGACCATAAGTCGTTCTGCGCTGGAATGCTTCGAGCGTATCGAGATTATGAAGCATCCACCTTTTTTTCGGATCGTCGAACAGTTGTTTTACCCATGAATCGTTTTTATCGTTGGCAAAAGCCCATTCCGCAGCGATTCCGGCTGTAATTATGGTAGTTAATTTGTCTTGGAACGAAACCAACGAGGCATCGGCTTGTTTATGACGGCCTTTGTTAGATGAAAAGGCGAATAATCGCCCCGTTTCGGGCTGATAATTATATCCTACGCCCAAGCGAACCAATTCCTCCGAGGCAACATCATACAAAGCGTCGACCTGTCGGAGGTATTCTTCGACATGCGCTCGATGCTGTTGCTCCCATTGAGCATCTTTCAAATTTAATCCGGGCATCGTTTCAAATTAGAATGTCGGCTCTACGATATTGCTCATTGACGCCTCTGCTTTTGCCTGCTTTATACGCTCGATTTCGGCGGTTACATCGTCAGCTGTTCCCATCAGTTCGACGCCCTTTTCAAGCGACATCACTCCGTCCTGCACGGCTCGGCCGATGGCAGCCCAGCGGGCGGTGACATCTTCGCTGAACGGCTCCGCAAACTCATGCTCGATTCTGAGTGTGGCCAGCTCGGAACGCAGATGAATATGGGTCACATTCATCATAATGGCGAGAATGAGATTTTTCTCCCTATCTACGGCTATATCGTAAATCTCCTTATTGTTTTCCCTCTTAATGTATCCCAAAACCATCGCGCGCTTGATCGCTTCCCCTGACAAAGTCCCCAGTCCTGCCATTTTCTCGGGGGTGAACTCGGGTGTGAAAGTATCGAACAGTATAGACCGCGCAAGATCTTCCTTCTCTCGTTGTTGTGTCTCGGAAGAGGTTGGCGGATTGATGTATTCGAATTTCGAATTGTCGCCGGACATTTGGATCATTTTGCCCGGTTTGTCAGCACGACCTTTCAAGAACTCTACAACGTCGCTTGTGGCAGCTGCAATAGGGTCGGCAAAATAGTTATTTGTGTCGGCAATTTTGCTGTCTATATCTTCCTCGCGGTCTATGCGAGGATTAAGACTGCTCCATGCCTTATCCTGTTTGTAGTAAATAACATTTATTTTCCCCGTCGGGTTAAGCGATGCCGTAACTTCCCAATTAAGCGATCCTCGCTTACACCGGTAGATCGTATCGGGAGTTTGAATGTCGAAATGTTCAACGGTTGATGCCCCCTCTTTAAGGTAGTATCCATACCCGAATGCAATGAGATTGTTATATTGGTCGAATAGTGGCCGCAGGGTGTATCCTTCTGATTTGCATATTACCACGACTTTTACCTGCGGCTGGAAATTCTTATCACGATAAATATGATAAAGTTTCGCACATTCGGTCTCGGCCCCCGCTATGCGCTTTGCCCGACGCATGGAAACGTCAAACCGAATATCATGCAGAAATTGATTGTACGCCTCGAATGCTTCGTCCGATCCCTCGTTGTTCGCCTTTTTCCAGCGTATCGGATTTCCGAGCAGAAAGAACAACTCCACCTCATTGATATACTTCTGCCGTGCACGAGGCAATTTCTCGGTACGGTAAGGCCCTTGACCTTTCCGCATTTTGTCTGCCTTGCGCATAATACAGTGAAGTTCTGGATTATACTCTCGAATTGCCTGTAAAACCTCCGTATCGCGATTCTGCATGAGTGCTTGCACCTGTGTAATGTCTTTGTCCTTGATAAGCGTAAGTAAATCCCGCTCTGCACCGGCTGCGTTCAGATACTTATTGCGTATTGCATTGAGTAGGTTGTCGATGAATCCCATATCCGTATTTTTACCAAATTCCTAAATCCTCTTTGTCTAAATCTTCTCCATTGTCGAAATAGCCCCGCTTTTCGATTACTCCGGTCAGGGCATCTTCTGCGTCGTCATGGTTGTTAAACTCTTGCTGTTTGCGGTATGATTTGACATGAGAAGCAAACTCCGGCCATTTGTGCTCCCATCCTGTCGGAAAATAAACGAGGTTCTGTACTTCATTCGATCGCGTGAAGATGCGCACCCGCTTATTGTCGGTCTGAGTAAAAGGACAAAACGATGTAAAGTTATTCCCCATTATCCGGCATTGTGCTTCGACATTGCGCCCGAACGACCTGCCGCCATTGTTACTCTCGATATGACATATTTCCGTCTTGTTTCGGGATAACATCTCAGCCGTTGCTGGTTCTGTATATTCCATTGGCTTCTGTGTATATAGAATGTCCGTCACAAAATTGCCGATAGGAGTTTCCGTATAGCAGATCGAACATAGATAATCGCTGCCGGTGTCAGCGGTATCCGTATAATTTTTGCGCTTCATAGACGCAGCGTATGGAATGATGTCGTATGTCTTGAACTCTCCATACATCAGTCCTTCCAGTGGCTTGGGGTTCTGCATATACTGCGTCTCGAATACGAAGGAGTTCGATTTCTCGATTTTGTGCAACTCCTCCAATGTATGTTTGAAATCCCATAACGGCTGTTCACGACCGTTTTCATCATGCCAGATACAGGGCATCGAGAGTACTGTCCATTCTTCCGGCTCGATCTCTTGTAAATATCCGCACAGATCGTGTTCATGCAACCTCTGCATAATGATTATGATCGGCGTATGGCGGGAGTTTACACGATTGCGAATCGTGGATTCGAATCGATTGTTTACGCGCTCTCGTATCGTTTCAGATAGCGCATCCTCTGGCTTGATAGGGTCGTCGATAACGATAGCTCCCGCAAAATCGCTTTCCCATGCAGGAATGAAATCGCCCATTTCGCGCCGTTCCCTGTCGGGATCATCCACTTGGCCTGCACCGAACCCCGTAACCTGCCCTGCCGCACTTACCGCATATAGTCCGCCGCCAGCGGAGGTGTACCACTTCTTCGCATTCTTCGATTCAATGCTGACCTCGGGGAACAGCCGTTGATAATAGTCCGATTGTACTATTTCATTTATTTCTTTCGAGTTGTCGAGAACGAGGTCGTCGGAATATGACAGATGGATAAACTTGCTGCGGGGATTTAGCGCTAGCCCATAAGCGACGAAATTTTTCGATACAAGTTCTGTTTTCCCATATCTGGGTGCGATATTGATGATAAGACGCTTTATCTCACCCCGTACTACTTTATCGAGAGCATTGCATATTTTGTGGTGATGATTGCCGACAACAAACCGCATACCCGTTTTATGCTTGAACATATAACGGGTGAAATTCAGCATGCCGGAAAGGCAGAAGGTGCGGTCTATATCTATGTCGCGGATCGGAGCAGTGCGTTAATACTCTTCGTGCAGTTTTAATCCATACTGTTTCGCTTCTTCGGGAGAGAGTGTGCGCGGCGGAATAAGTTCGGCACCATCGGCCCCTGTAACCTCCTGACGCTCCACATACCCTCGTTTCTTTCCTCGTGTTTTGAGGGTGAAGATGATTGCCGTTTCGGATGGACGTTCTATCCAGCCAGCAAATCTTTTTTCTCCGTTTTCGTCTTTCTCAATGGCAGGAACTCCCGCTACCAACTTGCGCAAATTACTTTCGGCCAAATCAACAAACCGTTCACGGGAATCTTCGAGGGCTTGTTTGAATTCGGGATCATCATTACACCAAGCATAGACAGTAACCCTTTCCACTCCGATGTGGGCGGCAATATCGGATAAAATGCCGCCGCAAGAATTTGCAATCTTGCGAAATGTCGCAATATTAGGCTTTTTACTCGGAGCACCCATTTTTTATAGTGTAAGGTTTGTGAGGTTATTCCACCCGTTCAACCATATCGGCGAACGTCTCCCCAGGGATGATTTTATCATCCGGGCCGAACCCAAATCGAAGCATGAACGACGATTTTGCCCGATATGACTTGAAATTGATCATTACATAGGATTCAATGTCTTCAGCTTTCTGCTCTGCCTGTTGCCTAATTTGTTCTTTCATCTCTTTAACGGCCGCTTTTCTTTCTTCGAACGGCCGCTGCACTTCCTCGAAATCATCCAGCGTATCGGCCAGCCCTGAGTTCACTTCGTCTTGCATGACGGATATACCATATATGTTCATGTCTGCTTCAGAAAGGCCGGCGGCTTGATAGTCTATTTCCGGTACAAGTACTTTCATCTTTTCCATGTCAAACTCACCCATTGCGGAGGGCGAGTTCATGAAAATATTCTGTTCGCGCTCGGTCTTGTCGTCCAACTCTACCGCCTCTACTTTGATCTCATAATTCGTTTCGGGCGTACCATCGTAATTGTTGATGATGTCGAGCGTCTGCACGCGCTTGTGTCCCGACACAAGATAGGATGAACGTCGATTCCATACGATACCTCCCAGATAGCCGACAGTCTTGAAGTTCTTTTTGAGTTTCTTGATGACTTCCGGATCCTCTTTGCGTGGGTTGTAAGGAGCGAAGTTGATTTGCGATCGCTTGATTACGACCGTTTCACTCTGCTTGTATTTGGGCTGCTGCTTTTTCTGCGTCATAACGAAGTAAGATATTGCGTGACAGAGGAAATACTTTGTAAATCTTTTCGAGGTCTTGCGGATAGTGTTGGCGCAGGTAATCGAATACCTCCGGCAAAAACGTCAGACCTTGCGATTTGTTCTTGTTGTAGGATATGGGCTCAGGCAGTTTCTTTGCCTTGATGTAGGCCATGACGTCCGATTTCTTCCACTTGGATAGAGGATAGACCTTGTTCGTATTGCTTATGGCTTCATTTTCATATCCGCGCAACATAAGACAGCGATTCATTCCGTCCGACTGTTTCATACCGTAGAAAGAGTAAGATATTCCCGTTTTCATCCGAACGGATTCATCAAGGTCTTTCAACGATAACAGCTTTACATTGGGATTAGGAATGCAGTATAGCCCGCAACGTAGAACGCGCGTCAGCGTCCAATGGGGGACTTGCAGGATGGTAACGTTGGAATAACGGGCTTTGACTGCTCGCAGATAGTTGTCGATGTGGTCGAGACCTTTGACGAAATACATGAACACGCAAACGATTCCCCGGAAGTGCGGCGCCATCAGGTCGAGCAAAACTTCGCTGTCTTTGCCGCAAGAATAAAAAAGGATTACTCTGTCCGTTTTCTGACGGACAGAGGCAATCACTTCGTTTGCATGGTCTATCGGAGTCATGATTAACCAGCCGACATACCAAAGGCAGCGCGAATGTCGCGCGCTCGGCCTGCGCGACTCGTCGCACGGCCGCCTACTGTACGGTATCGAACGCGGCTAACGCCGCTCGTCCGATTGATTCGATTTCTTACTGAATTTCGAGTGCAGCTTGAATTTTAGAAGTTTGACAATATGATTTAACCTACGGAAAGGCCTCGGGCGGCAGATCGTCTTCTGGTATAATCTCTCATTACAGAATTATATGCTTCAACGATTCTTAGATTACGTTCGGTAAAATAAGTCCCGTATCTGGCAGCAGCTTCATCGGCAAGCCTCTGTCTTTGTGCTGATATTTGCGCCCCTGTTTTTTGTCTTCGTCTTCGAGTGCAGCAATGATTTTAAGGGTTTGACAATATGATTTAACCTACGGAAAGGCCTCGGGCTCTGTTTTGTCGTAAAGCGCTCGCTTCGGCTCTTGCAATTAGATTATCGCGGGATTGTTTCGCTCTACGACTTTCTGACGAGCTTGCCCATGTATTCGTTCTTCTCCAATTGGCTTCAGATAGTCGATCTGCCTGAGCTCTAATTTGTGCTTCTGTCTTATATCTACGTCGAGTGCAGCAATGATTTTAAGGGTTTAACAATTCATTTTCTCGATTACCCTGCCGAGGTGGTAGTCGATCTCGGTCATGGTATATTCGTTGCCGTTGTGCTCGTACACAATCGGCTCTTTCGTCTCTTCATCGCAAACGTCTACCAGCTCGGCGCCTTTGACTTCGACCAGCGCGCCGGGGCGGTTGGTTTCATAGCCTACCCAGAACTGAATAGCGTCGTAGTGGTTGATAACCGTATCAACGCCCTTTTCGCTGTCCCACGCCGATTCGGGCACGTCACTGTCTTTCTTGTAGACTTTGCCTGTGTTGTTGTCTCGGTATGAAATGTACTTCGTGTTGGTCGGACGCACTTCGCGGGTCTCGATCTTCTTTTCGCCCGACAGAATAGCGTCGAACCATTTTTGTTTGATGATAAGCGTTAAAATTTTCATAGCTGTAAATTTCATTAGTAGCGGGGGCAAGAATCGAACTTGCGCCTGCGGGACACTAACCCGCCGTGGTAACCTCTGCACTACCCCGCATATATTTTCAAGGCAAAGATGCGAGGCTTCGGCACATTGTGCAAATCGAATTTTGCTCTTTTGCTAAGATAATATTATTTAAGTTAAAATACAAGGTTCAGTCGCTTGAAGCATCGCCACTCTTGGCGCTCGGTGTCGTAATACACTTGTACGGTGTCGTTCTTCTTGCGGGTGTCGTTGCCTTCGACGGGCGGTATTATGTCAGAGCGCAGCGTGCCCCACGCTTCACGCAGAGTGCCGTCCACCTTGCGAAAGTAGAACCGCACTACCTCAGTGTGCATATTTCGTACAAGGTTGAAGTTGCGCCACGCGAGTTTGAGGCACTCGCCGAACGCCTGGTGGGTGGTGCGATAGAATCGCCACGCCATGCGCATGATGTTTGATAGATCGGTCGTTTTCATTGTGGTTAAGGTTAAAAGTTAGCTTTGAGTTTTAACAGTCGTAATACTTCGCGTAATTCGCTGTCGGTGTATTTCTCAGCGATCTCTCGTGATACGCCGTTTGTGTTCATCGCGATTTTGATCGCAGCCTCTCGGTTGACCTTGTAGGATTTTCTTGTCTTCATAGCTTTTCAATTTTTTCAAATGCAACATAATACAGCCTATTGCCAACGAGTACCATTGCGATATTCAGTTTATCGAACTGTCCTCGATATTCACCAGTATTGCGTCCGAATCTCACCCGGTCGCCAATTTTTATGTCTTTCATATCTTTCATTTTCACCACCGGCGGCAGGTTGCCGCCACGCTTCGGGCCTAAGGTCTGTTTATAGCCGCCCGAACGGCTGGCCAACAATTAAGAGATCATTTTCTCAAATCTTTTGAATGCATTATTAGACAAAATATATAATTGATACTTGCCACATTGTTCTTTGACTTTTACCTCTACATTTATCTTTCGCCCAATCATAAAAAATATATCGTCACAATCTTTGATTTTGATCGGTTTAATTTTGTTTTTTACAGGTAAAGATGTATAAAGTCTAATGCTTTCTAACACATCGCAAAAACGATAAAAACTTGCATGTAATTCAAAATCGTCATCAGTTGTTACTTTAAGAAAATTTATCTTCAACATTTCGTAATCATTTGATTTCATAGCTCTGTTTTTTATTTGTTAGTTCAACATTTTCTTCAACCAGTCAGCAGCTTCTTTGTCTTCTTCGCCGTCCTCGTCATAAACCGCTTCAACGGCTACCGTTTCGTCCTCGATCGACCAGCTCGGCGCCGTCCAGTAGTCACCCTTGTCCTCGACGATCTCGGCGTCGTAGGTGATTACGGCGGTAAGGGTTGCCCCGTCGATTTCGAACGTGTCGCACTCACCGTTGAGGCGGTTGATGTAGGCGGCGGCGTCTTTGGCGATGTTCATAAGCTCGATATGCGTGGCGGTTGTCATAACTGTAATATATTTATATTGCTTTTATCTCTTTTGTTGTTGCAAATGTAATATAAATATTTTACTTCGACAAATATTTCATCGAAAAAGTGTAAAAAAAATATATTGCAAAAATTAGGAATAAACCCCACTATGTAGCATGATTGTTTGCGCTTCTCCGTTTTTTGCCTATCTTTGTCATGTAATATAATCGTATAACATCATGAAAATAGACATCAAAAAGACGTGTAAATCGCACGGGGTCAGCCTGGTATCGTTGGCTGAACGGTTGGGCGTATCGCGTCAGACTGTACATTACTATTGCGAACAGGGCGACCGGAACCCCGTAGCACAATTGCAGAGGATTGCCGATGCAATAGGGTGCAGCGTCTCGGATTTTTTCGAAGAGGAGGAACGGCCGGCCCCTCAGCCGACGAACACGATAACGTGTCCGAAATGCGGTACGGTGTTAGAGGTCAAAGAAAGGAAATAATCATGGAGCAAGAGTTGATCCTATACAATTCGGTGGATGGGAAAAGTCGCGTATCCTTATTAGCACGCGACGGTTCCGTTTGGCTCAATCAAGCACAGATCGCAGAACTTTTTGCCACCTCTGTTCCCAATATCAGCCAACATATAAATAACATATTAAAAGATGGTGAGTTACCAGATGAATCAACTATTAAGGAATACTTAACAGTTGCCCCCAATGGCAAATCGTATCAGATAAAATTTTATTCGCTGGAAATGATTATGGCGGTGGGGTTCCGTGTTCGCTCTATCCGTGGTGTACAGTTTCGCCAATGGGCAAACCGAAACTTATCCGAGTATTTGCGCAAAGGGTTCATAATGGATGACGAGCGCCTGAAAAATCCTGACGGACGTCCTGACCATTTCGATGAATTACTGGCCCGCATTCGGGATATTCGTGCTTCAGAAAAGCGTTTTTACCAAAAGGTACGCGAGCTGTTTGCCTTGAGCAACGATTATGACAAGACGGATAAATCTTGTCAGATGTTCTATGCAGAAACACAAAACAAGCTCTTATACGCAGTAACAGGGCTGACTTCCGCAGAAATCGTGAGGGAGCGAGCCGATGCGGATGCCCCGAATATGGGGCTGACTTCTTGGAAAGGTGCGGTAGTTCGCAAGCAAGATGTGATTATCGCTAAAAACTATTTGACGCAAGACGAATTGGATTCCCTGAATCGACTTGTTGTTATCTTCTTGGAAACAGCCGAGTTCAGAGCTAAGAACCGACAAGACCTTACGATGAATTTTTGGCGGGAGAACGTCGATAAGATACTATTGTCGAACGACCAACGATTGTTGCCTAATGCGGGGACGGTAAGTAAAATTCAAAAGGACGAATTTGCATATCGAGTGTACGAAGAATTCAATGCACGCCGTAAACGTAAGGAAGCCATTGAAGCGGATCGTGAAGATATGGAACAACTGAAAGAATTAGAAGCCGAAATAAAACACCGAACATGATGAACAAAACGACACCATAGACGCCCGCAGCCTCGCAAAAGCGTAGATATGCCTAAACAAAAACATTGGATGCGCTGGACGAACGGAATGTACGCGATTAAATTATACTAATTGCCATGAATATTCGAGAATTACGTATTGGGAATTGGGTAAAACTTAAAAACACCCAATCACCCACATATATTGAAGTTTGTTCAATAGATCACGAAGGAATCGGATTTTACTCTGCCGGACAGATCGAGCCGATTCCGTTAACGAAGATGTGGCTGGAAAAATGCGGCTTTGAGAAAGAATTTAGCGACTGTTACCAACGATTTGACTACTATATCATCCCCCCGTGTGATACGCTTATCTCCTAAAAAAGATGGATTTTGTTGGCAGGTGGAAGACGAAATCGACGATTGCAATGTGGATGTGCCCATAAAGTATCTGCACCAGCTCCAGAATATATATTTTACATTGACTGGAACGGAGTTACAGATAAAAGAGCGGGAATAACAACAACTATATGACGATATGGAACTACAGCCCATTCAAAGCAAGATTTATGAAATCCGCGGCCAGCGGGTAATGCTGGACCGCGATTTGGCGGAATTGTACCAAGTAACAACGAGCGCCCTCAATCAAGCGGTAAAGCGTAATATCGAACGCTTTCCGCCCGACTTCATGTTTCAACTCACGGACACCGAAACTGAAAATTGGAAGTCACAAATTGTGATAACCAATTCTATTACGATGGGTTTACGTCGTAATCCCTATGCGTTTACCGAGCAAGGCGTTTCTATGCTGTCTGCGGTTTTGAAAAGTTCTGTTGCCGTACAAGTAAGTATTGCCATTATGCGGGCATTCGTGGCAATGCGGAACTACATTACCACCACGACGACAGTAACGGCAGAGCTGGCCGAAATTCGGGCAAAACTGGCATTGTTGGAACGGGCCGACGCCGACAATGCCGAGGCTATCAGCGACCTATCGGAGGATATGCGTAAGGAGCTCGATAACATCTATAACGCCATTGCGGCCTTGTCGGTCAAATTGCCGCAGGCCCACAAGACCGGACAGCCGATAGGGTTTAAACGATCAGACACGGAGAAATGACTCATACAAAGGAAGTACGACGAACGGCGGAGCCTGCGAGGTTTCCGCCGTTCGTTTGTTGTGCCGAAAATTCCTATGTTGGCAAAAACATTACATGTAATGCGAATATAGGCTTATATTTCTATTCTTCAAAAATATTACTTCCAAAACAGTAATTATAACCCTATTTTAGAATAACTTAAAACCTTTGATTCCCTCTTCAAATTTTATTTGCATTTGTTGTTGGATATTGCGACGAGATTTTGTATATTTAACACTACCTTTTGGGTATAATGGCATTATCCGACTTTGCTTTGCTTAAAGGGAGCGACAAGATCAAGAATGCGATCCAGACGTTCCCCTTGTTTTTTCAGCTCTTCTTGATTCATACGGAGGGTGTTTCCATGCTGTTCAATAGCAGACAATAAATTTCGTAAGTCCATAGCTGTAATATTTAGGTTCGTAGTTTCTTCGGATATTGGGGTATTTTCTTTAAGCATGGTACCTTCACCTGTCAACAACCAACTATATTGTATTCCGAATAGGTCGCTCCATTTTTGGGCGACCTTTTTCCCGAAAGGCTGACCATTCAGATATGCTCCTACGGCCTGTTGCGAAACCCCCAATTTAGCAGCTATTTCAGATTGGGTTATCCCTATACTGCTGAAATGCTCTTTTAATTGTTCGCTGATATATTTATAGTCGGTCATATGATTATAATATTTTCTTATACATATAAAATATTTGTAATTCCCTATTGTATACAAATAAATTTATTGTATATTTGCACTGTAATTCAATAAACGTATGGCAAATTTAATCACAAATAGCGAAAAATCAAGAGGTCGCAGTGTTAAACCCTCTATTCTACCCTTTGAAGGGTATCTGCAAAGCATCAGCGATCCACTTGAAAGACGGGTGCTTATTGACGAGTGTAAGCATGCTATCGGCACTACGAGCGACACAACTATATACTTCTATCGTATCGGTCGTCGCCGCCCTGACATTCTTAAACGTCGCGAGATAGCCAAAATCATTCGTCGTCACTCGGGCGACAGTAGCTATACCGCCGACAACCTCTTCCCAGTGGAGTTTTACGAATAGATATAGTCATGATAGTATTATGCATCATATTGGTGTTGATCGCCATTTTATCGCTCATTATCTGCGTGCTTGCATTGCGTGCCATATATCGTCAATACGAGCAAAAAAGCAATCCTCTCCTTATCGCACAAGGGGTATTGCTCGTACTGCTCAATATGATTAACTGTGCTTGCGTGGTAGCGAGTATAAATAAGGTATTTCAATAAAAACACTCGATATAGCTTATGCAAACGCTTCGCAGCATAGAGTTTTTCAACGATCCCGAGGGAGGGGTAATGGTACGCGATACCGAAGGCGTCCATACTTACCAGCCCGAAGACAAGATGCTGACAGGGGCATTGTTTACCCGCATCGAGACCGAATATCCGAAAGCATTCAAGGCTCTCGCCGAGATTTACCGCAAGAGCCGTGCGAACGTGAACTACTACCGGTTCCTGATCTGCCACCGTTTTATTCGCTGCAACTTCGGAAGGTTGGACAACAGGCAGGACATCGACGGGATGGGGCGCTTCACCTTCGAGGATGTGAGTTGTCCGATCAAAGGCGAATGCAAGTATGCCGGCATTATATGCAGCCCTGAGTTCAATACCCGATTGACCGAGCGGCAGAAGGAAGTGATGAAACTCTATATGGAGGGGATGGGCGATGAAGAGATCGCGGATATGCTTTACATATCGCCCGAGACGGTGCGCACAACGAAGCGCGACGCCTTCCGTAAGGCTGGGGTACATTCGTTGGCTGAGTTCGCAATCCAATACAAGGATAAGTTATGAAAACTCCGTGGCGATGGTGGCGGGAATACCAAGCGAAGAAGGTGAGTGCCAAAATGAGAAACGGATTCGATCGGACTACCGAATCATTTCATTGCCTTGCTGATGCTATGAAAGAAGCTGCAAAAGAATATAAATCATTAAACCTAAATACAACAATGGGAAATTTACTTAGCTGTGACGGCCGGAGGTTCCGGTGTAAGATTGATGGTACTCTTGCCACAGGGATAATTCGAGTGGTAGATGGATGTGTGTATTTATGCCAAAATGAAAAAAATGGGTCTCACAGCATCGACAAAAAAGGATATAAATATGCATGGTGTGTTTACTCTGGAACCGAAGCAGATTTTGCTAATCCCAGTATCAGGGTCACCGACTTCCGGCTTATTCCTATAACCGCCGCAGGGATCGAAGTCTACAAGGATTGGCAAGAAGGAGATAAACTCACGTGTGACTGTAATGACTATGAAATCATCTTCCGTAGTGGAGAGGCCGTTATCCTCAAAGACGATGACGGACGCGCTGCTGGACCGTTCACCTGCGACGAGCTATACGAGGATGGTTACCGCCTCATTGTCGACCCTGCTCCTGAGGAGGAGATCGTCGAGGTGACGATGGATGAGATCGCCGAAAAGATGGGTGTGCCGGTCGAGCGGCTGCGCGTGAAGAAAGAGAAGTAGCGGCAAGGAGTGCGTAGCGGCTGGATGGTAGCCGTAGGGGAATATGAAGAGGTTTGATGCAAAAGGACGAGCGAAACAGCGTAAGAGGTTGCAAACCCTCGGTCTCGTCGCCCCGAAACACCTCACGACAGGGATGCCGCCTCGGTAAGAAGGACGAGAGCCGTAACGGCGTTCCCGAGGCAATCGACACACAAGAAAGCATTGCAGGTTCGAATCCTGCCGCACTCCCCAAAATAAACCAAGAAATACGATCGGGAGCGGCAAAACCCGCTTTGACATAGGGCAGATTTGAATTAGACACCCTCGCCGCTCCCGATTTTATTAAACCATAGACTAATATGTACTTCGGCAAAAAAAATATCACCAAAAATTTGGCGGTTTCAGAAGAAGTCGCTAATATTGCATTGCCAAAGTCTCGTTGTCATACCGAGAATACATATTTTTGCCGTAATACGGCGAACTTCCTTTCGGGTGTCATCTCTTTTGATGACGGGACTTTGGCGAGTTTTCGAGAGGGGTTCGCCTCTTTTGTTACATACATAACCAAACTTTCAGACCAATGCCAAAGTCCCCTGAAAGTATCGGCCCGAAGAACAGTACGGCCGCTACGTCTCGTACCAACGGTACGAAATCATTCGAACAGCTTACCAAAAAGCAACTTATCGAGTTATTGGAGGGTAACATTACCCAACCTCTCACACCCGAGGGCCTTTACCGCTGTGCCGTATCGGCTCTTGGCAAGTGGTGCGACGACGTCATCAAAGGCAGCTATGCCTCAATGTACGAACTCACTACTAAACTCGAAGCTCTTCAATCTATCTATCGTCAGCGATAATAGACCCTTTATTTCCGTGCCAGCCTGACCGCTGACACGGGAGCCAATAGCCACCCTATGAGGTGAGGGGTTCGATCGCTGGCAATACAACCCCAGCCGCAAGGCAGAAAGCGATCCGGCAGTCGGAGCCGCACCATTCCGACCGACGCCTGCAACGTATCTGCACTATGTGCCGCCATTGAGAAGATGCGGCCGCGAATAAGCAAATAGCCGAAATGCGCGAAAGACCGGCATAGGCTCCGAAGCTGCGATGACATGAGCGGCGAGGATCACCGGGACAAATAAGCGCATTATTATGCCCGGACGGCTTTGATCGGCTTTCCGGGCTCAATTGCGGGCTTATGCACACGTTCTTTCAGGGTTAGAAGTTTTGTTATTCCGCGTAAAGCCCGCTTTTTGCCCTGCGGCATCGACCGTGCCTTTGATGGCGACAGGGCGCAAACCTTAAAACCTTATACATATGGATAAATCAAAACCAAATGAACCGCAGCGTCACATTCGGGATTACCTTATGCAAGGCGGTACGCTGACGGTTCAACAGGCATTCCGGCGGTTCCATACGACGGAATTACGGAAGGTCGTCACCCGTTTGCGTCGCAAGGGCGATACGATTGTCTCCCGTTGGACGGATGGACAATCGATAGATGGACGTCGATCGCGTTATAAAGTATATTACATGATTCGAACAGACAACATCTCATAGCTATGAAAGAGAAAACTTTTTTCGGATTCGACGTTACGCCGCGCGGGGTGTATCGTAAGGAGATTTCGCGCCTTCGTGACGAAGTGGGGTATCAACAGAAACGGGCCGACATGCTCTATTCCCGCAATCTGGATATGAACGACAAGTTGAAGCGGGCGATGGAGACTATCCATAGACTCGAAGCGAAGCTGGCGTCGCATGATCGAGAGCGAGATGAGCAAGGGCGATTTAAGAAATCGCAGAAAGGTATCTAAATCTATCGCAAGGTAATTCGCCATATTATTAGATTAATCACCCTGTCGTCCGCTGTGAAGCTCGCGGCGGGTGGCCGCACGAGTCGAGGCTCTGCGCAGGATGCGTGGGAGAGTGGTAGGTTCGGGCGGCTTTTATGGATGCATAGCTCAGCAGGTCAGAGCAGCCGGCTCATAACCGGACGATCGGAGGTTCGAATCCTCCTGCGTCCACGGGGAGTTTTGAAGATGTCTCCCTGTTTAAGAACACGAAATCCGAATCCGCTGTTATGGTAATGGCGGTGCCGGCGCCGGCCCCTGCGAAAGTGGGGTATTTTTGGATAACGACAAAAACAAAAGATATGGAGCAAGAGAATTTTAAATCCATTGATGCGGTGAGCCGTATATTCGAGATGTCGCAACTTTGGCTGCATCAGTTGCGAATATGCGGTTTTGTCGGTACTCGATTCTCCCGTAATGGGAAAGGCAAACCCGTTGCATTGTATAATGTGGACGATGTTCATGAATGGATCGAAGGGCATCGAGAAACGTATCAGACACGCAAGGCGATGGGGCGGTACGACATCGTTACGAAGACAACGGTAAGTGCTGTTGAATAGACGATATTGTCATAGACGTGTAGCGTAATGGTAGCGCATCAGACTTTGATTCTGAATGTGGCGGTTCGAATCCTGCCGGCGCGACAAAAACAACTGTTTGCACAATAACAGCACATTTTTTGTATTTTTATGTAAAAAGCGTATATTTGTCAAGTATCACACAGAGAACCATATGTCAGCGTGGCAAGCAAATACTTTTTCGAACAAAGAGATAAACGAGGCAGGAAATATCCTTCTCAATGGCGATGCTGAGCCAGCTTCTAAATACCTAAAGGCGTTAAATACTATTGAATCATGGCGGGCGTCGCACGCATATCCGCTTTTGGTATTTCAAAATTATTTACGCCAGCGGGCAAAAGAGATCGACTCACAGGCTATTGTAGCTCAGCGTTTAAAGAAGAGATCATCTATCCTATCTAAATTGGAGCGATGCCCTAAAATGCAATTGAGCAGAATGCAAGACATTGGAGGGTGTCGTGTGATTCTTAAAGACATTAAATCTGTTCGCGAGCTATGCGATACAGTCCGTAACTCACGTAGAAGGCACATACTCAAGAACGAGAAAGACTATATCTCAAATCCAAAAGTATCTGGATATAGGGGTGTTCATTTGGTGTACCAATATGTTAGTGAATCAAACCAACAGTTCAAAAACATTCTTTTAGAGATTCAAATAAGAACTCTATTGCAGCATCTATGGGCAACTTCCGTAGAAACCGTTGGAGTTTTTGTCCAGCATTCATTAAAATCGAGTCAAGGGCCGGATACGTGGCTTGATTTCTTTAAGATCGTATCTTCTCTATTTGCGATGGAAGAACAATGCTGCCCAGTCCCCGATATGCCTGAAAGCAAGGATGAACTTGTTGCAGCATTGAAAAATAAGTGCGAAGAGTGTAATATCATACCGCAACTACGTGCGTACAATGTTGTTGCAGATCATATATCCAACAACAATAGGCGAGATTACTATTATGTGCTTATTCTCGACTATGATTCAAGGAAGGTAACTATATATTCGTTTCCGAAGAATGATATTAAAGGTGCCACTTCTTTATATGGAAGTTATGAGGGACAAGATCATATAGATGCGGTATTGGTATCGGTAGATTCCATTAGTACTCTCAGAAAGGCCTATCCGAACTACTTTTTGAATGTGAAAGAGTTTCTAAGAAAGATAGAAGGATACTTAAAGTAAGTAAATGTTTTTACAACCGAGGTTACGCCTCGGTTTTTTCATTTCTTTTTTGCAAATTCAAAATGAATTCGTATATTTGCAATGCCAAACTTTCCACTTCGTGTAAGCGAAGTACATAATCTTTAAGCCTTAGGGCGAGTTTTCGGGCACTTCCTTTTGCGAAGTGGAGAGTTTGGCGACTTTTTGAAGGCTCGCCCTTCTTTTTATGTACTTATATCAACTTTCAGACCCATGCCAAACCTCTCTGAAAGTAGCCGACCCGCGAAGAACAGTAGCGGGGCTACATCCGTACCTTACCCGTACAGTCATCTCACGAAAGCCGACCTTATCGGCATTCTTCACAGAACTACATCTAATCCGCTCTCTGCTGCGCATTTCTACCGCTGTGCAGCTATCGTCTTTCGTTGGTGCGACAACGTTATTACCGGAGGTTTTGCCTCGGTGCATAGCGTTAAGGATCAGTTGTCATCACTGGAAAAACTTTACAAAAACCGATAGTCATGGATTCATTCGAATTGAAGCCCGCGCCTCTCTGGAAGAGAGTGGCCGGTTATTTCTGGTGCATGTGGTATAAACGAGTCCATACTCAGCGTCGCAAACGCGATCTGCTCATCTATCGAGAGCGCAAACGTCTCTCCGAACCGCAAGTGTTATGGCCGAGCTTGTGATCCTTGTTCTTTTCTCGTGTGCGATCCTGGCTGCCTACGGGTTTGCGGCCGCGCACCGTGATAGCTTCGATAAACTCTTCGACAAACTATTCAATGAGCACTAAGATGAACCAGACCTATTCAATCCCGCTATCGAAGACCGATATATACGACATCTATCCTTCGAAATTGGGGCGGTCGCACGATTATACGACATCGATAACCCTTACAGTTGCAAAATCTATCTTCAATGATCTGCGCGAGCAGGTCGGTCAGACTAGCAGGGGCGACTACGACGGCGAGAGAGTCGAGACCGACTTCGACCTCTACCATGTGGAAGCGGTTCGCCACTACGAGGTGTGTAAAGATGTCGATGGATCCGGCGCTCCTCTGCTGGACATCCGCCGAGACGATATAGAAATCGTAAGCGTGATGGATTTCGACTACGGAGATATGTCATTTCCGGCGATTGTCGACAAACTCAACTACTACGGAAAACATAACAATCTATAAAATGAAAACGAGAATCGAAATCTACGAGATCGCCCGCCCTGCGAACATTGTAGCATCGGGTTGTTGGAGCCGCAAGTTGCGGACGCAGGAGATACGCAAAGAGATCGCGTACATGATGCGCCATCTCGATGCGAAGAAGTTCACGCATCGAATAGTCGAGGAGGAGTAGGCTATGGAGACACGAACTATCACCCCCGAACAGAAGGAGGCATTGGATCGACGTCTTCCCGATGAAGCCGTCTCGCAGCATCCGACGAAAAAGTTTCTCTCGTCGATCAAGTCCATCTACGTCACGGAACGGCTCAACGAGGTTTTCGGCGTAGGTTCATGGCGCGTGGAGACGGAGATCGTCGAACGTTCCGAGCGCATGGTCGTCGTCAAGCTACGTTTTTCGATCCCTGAATACGGCATCTATTACGAGTGTTTTGGCGGCAACGATAACGCCGATCTGGGCGACGCCTGCAAGGGAGCGACCACGGATGCGCTGACGAAGGTTTGTTCCTGGTTGGGTATCGGAGCCGAGGTATTCAAGGGCAGACAGACCGGCGCGGGGGCGCCACCTCAGAGCTCCGTGCAACGCCTGCCGGCTGCTCCCGACCCGATACTGGCTGCCGCAGCCGTGAAGTCAGGTCCGAAGAAACGGATCACGGCCGATATGCTGAACGATCCGATCTTGCGCGATCAGTTCATGCGCTGGACGTACAAGGGCAGTACGACGATCAAAGACCCGACGAAATTCGATGTCATCGCCTTCCTTCGTCGCACTTACGATGCGGACGATACGACGGCGGTAGTCTTCGCCAAATTTTACGACGAATATCTAAACAGTAAACAGCAGAAAAGATGAACACGCAGCCGATATTGATACGCGAGACGAGCAGCCCCACAGAGCTGGCGAAGCTCGCCGTCGACGCCGTTACCCGTGGAGACGTCGATCCGCTCGTCGCTTACGAGAATATATCCCGCATGGAGAAGGCGATCGAGCTGTTCAAGAAGTCCGAAGAGGTGCGCGACATTACGTTGCGCGAACTGGCTAAATACGGACACGGGAAAACATCCTCGGACTGTACGATCGAAGAGGTGGAGGCTGGCGTCAAGTACGACTACTCGGGCTGTAATTGCCAGGCTTTGGACGACTTGTACAAAATGCGCGATGCGGTCATGGCCGACATCAAGGAGAAGGAGAAGATATTGCGGGCGCTGCCGGCCTCCGGCCTGACGGATCCCGCCACGGGCGAAATCTTCTATCCTCCTGCACGAAGCAGCAAGACGACGCTTAAAGTAACCTTCAAAAAACGATAGCAATGGCAGATTTAATCAATGTATCGCTCTGCGTGAGCGATATTCCCAGAGACAAAATTTTTGTCGCTGAAAACGGCAAGAAGTACATTTCGATATGCGTTTCGGAGCTTCGCCAGCCGGATCAGTACGAGAATACGCACTGCGTATTCATCCGTCAGAGCAAAGAGGAACGCGAACGGAAAGACGCGCGCACGTATATCGGCCGTGGCAAGTCGGTTATCTTCCGTCCTGTGGAACCTACGCCGGATCAAGTCTCCGATTTGCCCGTAGCGGATAATACGGATGATCTTCCCTTCTAAGTGCCCGATCAATGGTTTACGACCTATCGAAGACATACGACCGCGAGAAGTTCAAACGTCGCGTGAATATGCTCTATAAGCGTCACGTCATAGTTGATCTGTCTATTCCCCGGCCCAAGCGGACAACGGCCCAGAACGCCTATCTGCATCTGTTACTGGGAATGTTCGCTATGGAGACTGGCAACACGTTGGAGTTCGTGAAGCAGGAGTATTTCAAAAGGCTGGTAAACCCTGATCTATTTGTAGAGCATCGGCACGACAGATATGCCGGAGAGATCGAGGTGCTACGCTCCAGTCGGGACTTGAATACCGAGGAGATGTCAACGGCCGTCGAACGATTCCGAAACTGGAGTGCGTCAGAGGCAGACATCTATCTCCCTGCACCTAACGAACAGGCGTTTCTCGATTCAATAGAACACGAAATGCAATGCAAAAAGATATGGCTTTAAGAGAACACATATTCAACATCATATATGATGTGGTAATAGCCAAGGAGGCCAATTGTAGAGACCCGTGCTATGCTTTATTCTGTGCGGATATACTTCCGATACTGGATCTTGAATATTCGCGTTACGAGGCGGAAAAGGCCATAGAATCGCTTTTGCGATCGGGGCGTATTGAATACAAGGCAACGGCAGATGACTGGTTATTCAGACCAAGAACATATAGAATAGAACACGTTTAAGAGACCATTCCTGAACATGGACCATGGATATATCAAACTACACCGCAAGTTCTTTTTGAACACCCTCTGGAAAGAACCTCGCGAATACTCGAGAGCAGAAGCTTGGCTTGACTTGATTCAGGGCGCAAGGTTTGAGAGCTCTCAGGAGGTATTCAATGGGCGAGTGATAGAAGTCCGCAAGAGTGAGGTGGTGGCAAGTCGTCGATACCTTGAAAAACGGTGGGGATGGGGAAGCACTAAAGTCAACAACTTTCTAGATTTCTTGCGTAAAAACGGGATGATCACAACCAGACAAACCGGCCAACAAACCATAATAACGTTGTGTAATTTTGATATTTACAATGATGCGCAAACCAGCGGACAAACCAGTAGCAAACCACTGACAAACCACCGACAAACCACTGGCAAACCAAATAATAAGAAGGAAAAGAAAGATAATATTATTATCCCCCCAAATACTAACGTATTTGTCCCCCCTTCTTTGGAGGAGGTAGCTGAATATTTCGACCAGAAGGGCTACACACGGGAGGCCGCTGAAAGGGCGTATGCCTACTACACCGAGCGGAACTGGGTAGACCGTAACGGCCAGTCGGTGAAGAACTGGAAATCGAAGTGCATTGCCGTATGGTTCAAGCCGGAGAACAAGAAGCCGGATGCCGGATGCGCATCCGATATTGTGGACTTCCGCCGGTGGATCCCGCTGTAAAACCGTGAATCATGATAATCGCTGATACCAAAACAAGGCTTCTTTACGAGATCAACCCAACAAAGCCTTCCGGGGAGAACTACATGACGTGCCCTGTATGCTCGGCAACACGCCGCAAGAAGAATGACAAGTGCTTATGCTGGAATGCCGACAAGGAGATCGGGCACTGCAATCATTGCGACGCCTCATTTGTCCGCTACGTGCCGTTGAAAAGCCGTCCGGAACACAGATACGTCGTTCCCGAATGGAAGAACCGCACCTCACTTTCGGATAAGGTCGTGAAATACTTCGAGGGTCGGATGATCTCTCAGGAGACGCTGCGACGTATGAGGATTTATTCCGACGTGGAGTGGATGCCTCAGTTCGGTAAGGAAGTCGAGGTGATGTGTTTTCCGTACTTTGTCGGAGGACAGTTGCGGAACATCAAGTACCGAGGGCCGCAGAAATCCTTCAAGATGGTTAAGGACGCCGAGTTGGTGTTTTACAACTTCGACTGCGTGGCGAAGGCCGAGGAGCTGATCATCTGCGAGGGGGAATTCGACTGCCTGACGTTTGTAGACTGCGGATTTTCGAACTGCGTATCGGTGCCGAATGGCGCCGGGGCAAAAGATTTGTCGTATCTGGATAACTACGTGGACGCCTTGAAACACGTCAAAACGTTCTATATCGCCGCAGATTTCGACGATCCCGGACTACATCTTCGAAACGAACTTGTCCGCCGCCTGGGTGCCGAACGGTGCCGAATCGTGACCTACGAGGGCCGCAAGGACGCCAATGATCTGTTGAAGGCCGAGGGCGGGAACGCTATTCGACGGATCATAGCCAACGCGGAAGATGTGCCGGTAGAGGGGGCGGAGAATATTACGTCGCATTACGACGACATCTACACAATGTTCTCGCAGGGACTTCCTTCGGGTGAACGGATGAGGATTCCCGAGATTGACGACGTTGTGCGATTCACGACATCGAAACTGGCGATATGGACAGGTATTCCGTCGCACGGGAAGTCTGAAATGCTGGACTTCATTGTTGCCCGGCTCGCTGTGGAGTTGGACTGGAAGACGCTCTACTTCTCGCCGGAGAACTACCCACTCGAATTGCATTACGCAAAGATCGCTTCCAAACTGATCGGGAAGCAGTTTCGCAGCGGGTGGATGACAGAGGATGAATTTGACCAAGCCTACAGTTTCATCTCGGAGCACTTTTTCTGGATGAACCCCTACACGACAACAACGCTTGAACAGATTCTTGACTGCGCCCGATATCATGTTCGCCGATATGGAATCAAGCAACTCGTTATCGACCCGTTCAATTGTCTTGAACATCGGCGCAAGCCCTCAGAGAACGGAAGTGAGTATATAGGGCGATTCTTGGACGATCTGAGTCGCTTTGCCCGCAGAAATGATCTGCTTATCCATCTTGTGGCGCATCCGGCAAAGATGGAGGCATTAGGCCCTAAAACGAGGACGTACGGGCCTCCGACACTGTACGACATAAGCGGGTCAGCGAATTTTTACAACAAAGCTGATTACGGGTTCACGGTATATCGCAACTTCGAGGAATACCGAACTTATTTGATGGTAACAAAGGTCCGTTTCCGGAACTTTGGGCAGGTAAACAGGGAAGGGATTCAATTGCAATACAACTTTGACAACGGGCGATACGAAATTCCGAAGAATGATGTCAGGGAATTAGACAATAGCAACTGGCTGATCCATAAAGGCGAACATGAAACATTCGTAGAGGCAGAATTCGAAACATCTGATGAAAGCCCATTCTAATTATGAGACACATCGAATCTGGAATACAGAAAGCTTTTGTGAGGTGGTTCCGGATGCAATATCCGTCCTATGCACTATGTCTGACGAGTGTACCGAACGGCGGACTCCGGAGTAAGACCGAAGCCGCAATCATGAAGGCCGAAGGTATGACGGCCGGTGCTGCGGATTTGCTTCTGCTCGTGCCGAGGGGCAAATACGGATCGCTCGGTTTGGAGTTCAAGACACAAGCAAAGGGCAGTCGTCAGAGTGCCGTACAGAGAAGATGGCAAGAGTCCTTTGAGGCTGCGGGCAACAAGTATGTTGTAGTTCGCACGCTCGAAGATGCTATTGCTGCCGCAAATCAATACATGAATCAGGATAAACAAATTTACCACAATGGAATCAACGAAACAGATTAAAATCGAAATCCGCAACCGTTGGACGGGCGCGGTCGTATTTGAATACACGAAAGAGGGAAACACAATCACCGAAACGGTTTTGGAAGCTATTAGGCGCGGTGCCAACCTGTACGATGCCGACCTGTACGATGCCGACCTGTGCAATGCCAACCTGTGCAATGCCAACCTGTGCAATGCCAACCTGCGCGATGCCAACCTGTACGGTGCCAACCTGCGCGGTGCCGACCTGTGCAATGCCAACCTGTGCAATGCCAACCTGCGCGGTGCCGACCTGCGCGATGCCAACCTGCGCGGTGCCAACCTGTACGGTGCCAACCTGTACGGTGCCAACCTGCGCGGTGCCGACCTGCGCTGTGCCAACCTGTGCGATGCCGACCTGCGCTGTGCCGACCTGCGCTGTGCCAACCTGAGCTGTGCCAACCTGAGCGATGCTGACCTGTGCGATGCCAAAGGATGTTATCTATCATGCCCGACCGAGGGTAGTTTCATCGGTTGGAAAAAAGCCTCTGGGCATATCGTAAAATTACGAATTCCGGAAGATGCACGGCGCAGTTCGGCAACGGGACACAAATGCCGTTGTGATAAAGCATACGTCATGGAGATTCAGAACATGGACGGCACCAGGGCAACTGAGGATACCGTTCGTTCCGACCATGACCAAAACTTCGTCTACACCGTCGGTGCCACAGTTGAAGTTCCGGATTTCGACGATAACAGGTGGAGCGAATGTGCACCGGGTATTCATTTCTTCATCGATCGCAGAGCAGCGGTGGAGTACTAATGACGCACGGCTCTCTATTCAGCGGCATCGGCGGCTTCGATCTGGCGGCCGCGTGGGCCGGCTGGACGAACGTCTTCAACTGCGAGATCGACCCGTTCTGCCGGCGCGTATTGAAGTATCATTTTCCCGAATCGGAACATTATGAAGACATACGAACAACAGACTTTACCGTTTGGCGCGACTGCATCGACGTGCTCACCGGCGGTTTCCCGTGCCAGCCGTTCAGCCTCGCGGGCAAACGCAAGGGTACGGCCGACGACCGCTACCTCTGGCCCGCAATGCTCGGAGTTGTTCGGACTGTTCGACCGCGCTGGGTCGTGGGCGAGAACGTTCTCGGAATCGTTAATTGGTCGCAGGGAATGGTTTTCGAGCAGGTGTGCGCTGATTTGGAAGCGGCAGGATACGAGGTGCAAGCGTACCTTATACCAGCTGCGGGCGTCGGTGCTCCCCATCTGCGATACAGAACATGGTTTGTTGCCCACCGTGGTGAAGCAAGGGCTGAAAGTTCATGGCAAGAGCGGTTCGGAGCCATTGCCGCCGGCTCTACTGCCGACACCGGTCGCGTCGGATTGCGGGAGCGGGCGTGTGAACAGGAGCTTGTCGAAGGGTGCATCCGAGCGGCCGACGCTCGCGCTTGCAGCGCGGATGGGGCTGTTGTCGATGCCGACGGCCTGCGATGCGAAAAACAATTCGTTTCCTCTCAGTCATGCGAAGCGGAAGAGCGGAGCCGTCCACGACGTCATGATTTCGCATCCGTCCCGAACTGGGAAGGATTCCCGACTGAATCCCCGATATGTGGCCCAGATGATGGGCTTTCCGCCGGACTGGACGGAATTACCTTTCCGGCATGGCGCTGCGAGTCGATCAAAGCCTACGGCAACGCCATAGTCCCGCAGGTGGCGCTGCGGATTTTCGAAACGATAAATGAATACGAACGATGCAGATAAATACAACCTACAACATGGATGCACTTGCAGCGGCACGACTGCTGCCGGACGAGTCGGTGGACTGCATCGTCACCTCGCCGCCATATTACAGGCTGCGCGACTACGGCGTAGCCGGTCAGCTCGGGCTGGAAGAAACGCCGGAGGTTTTCATCGCTCAACTTGTGGCGGTGTTCCGCCAGCTGCGCCGTGCACTCAAGCCGCAAGGGACGTTGTGGGTGAACATGGGTGACAGCTATGCCGGTAGCGGCCGAGGTGCTGGCGACACGAAACGTTCCAGTCAGAAGCAGCGCAGCAATGCGGGGAGTTGGACGGGCGATGCCCATAAAGCGTTCAAGGGCGGAGAGGTCAAACCCAAAGACCTGATCGGGATCCCGTGGATGCTGGCGTTCGCTCTTCGCGCCGATGGCTGGTATTTGCGGCAGGATATCATCTGGCACAAGCCGAATCCGATGCCCGAAAGCGTGACGGATCGCTGCACCAAGTCGCACGAGTATATTTTCTTGTTCAGCAAGTCGCCCCGCTATTACTTCGACGCCGAGGCAATCAAAGAACCAGCGACAGGGTGGAACGGCTCGAAATTCGAGGACGGCAAGAACCTGATTAACCACCCGAACGTCGGAAAGATCCGGCAACGCAAGCCGGCAGGATGGGACACGGGGAAAGGCGGGCACGGATCATTCCATCGTTCGGGTCGTGCGGAAGCGATTGAATACTACGAGATAGCGCCGGAGGCTTCAACGACGCGCAACAAACGAAGCGTGTGGACAGTTCCCCCGCAGCCGTTCA
>ERZ857922.540-NODE-540-length-56349-cov-13.461879_pt1 | contig 56349 bp, 77 predicted proteins | sample MGYA00519579_ERZ857922 | MGnify/ENA primary metagenome ERZ857922 (study PRJEB31778, sample SAMEA3449375) | human gut metagenome | biome: human gut; feature: human-associated habitat; material: faeces | place: United Kingdom | collected 2010/2012 ... | reverse complement strand
CTGAACACAATCTGGTTCGCGCCCGCACGCAGCTCAAGCTCCTGCAGGAAATGGAAGCCCACTGGCAGGAGATGAACGAGATCGTCCGGGAACTGGGAAAGGGGCGGAGCAAGGCATGAAAAAGCCGGTACTGGTCATTATGGCCGCGGGCATGGGCAGCCGCTACGGCGGGCTGAAGCAGGCTGAACCGGTCGGTCCCCACGGGGAGCTCATCATTGATTATTCCATCCACGATGCGATGAAGGCGGGCTTTGGCCGGGTCATCTGCATCATCAAACCGGAAAACCGGGAGATCTTCGAGGAGCGCATCGGTCGGCGGCATACCGCGGCCAAGATAGAATATGCCTACCAGCGCATGACCGATCTGCCGGCAGGGTATACCATCCCGGAGGGGCGGCAGAAGCCCTGGGGCACTGCCCATGCGGTGATGTGCTGCGCCGGGATGCTGCGGGAGCCCTTCGCGGTCATCAATGCGGATGACTACTACGGCCCGGAGCCTTTTGAGGAGCTGTACGGCTTTTTGACCGCGCCGCACGAGGAGAACGGCAAGCTGCAGCTGTGCATGGCGGGCTACCGCCTGGTAAACACCCTTTCCGATAAGGGAACGGTGGCGCGCGGCATCTGCACGGTGGATGCAAACGGCAAGCTGACTGATATTGACGAGCGGCTGAAGATCGGCTGGACGGCGGATGGGCGCATTACCGATGTGAGCCGGGAGGAGGAAGTGGAATATGACCCGCAGACCCCGGTTTCGATGAACTGTTGGGGCTGCCCGCCGGAGCTGATGGAGGAATTCCAGCCGCGGTTTATTCATTTTCTGGAGCACATGGAGGACCCGCTAAAGAGCGAGTTCCTGCTGCCGGAGATGATAGGCGATCTGCTGCACGAGGGCTGCGCCGAGGTGACGGTGCTGCCGGTACATAGCAAGTGGTACGGGGTGACCTACCGGGAGGACCACGAAAAGGTGGCAGCGGCCATGGCGGCGCTGACGGCCGATGGACTGTACCCGGAAAAGCTGAAATAACGGCGGAGGAATCGCTGTTTTATGGGGGGCGGCCGCAGGCCGCCCCCTGTGCCGTTTAGAAAACGGGGAGGCAGCTGACAAAACACCGGAGAAGGACCGTGGACATGGTGAAACATCAAATTTTATTAAAACTGAAAAAGGACCCAGTGCTGGCGGTATCGCTGGTGCTGGCGGTGGTGTCCGCCTTTTTGGTCAGGCCCTCAGCGGCCTATCTGGGCTATATAGATTGGCGTGTGCTGGCGCTTTTGGCGGCCTTGATGCTGGCAGTAGCGGCGCTGGGACAGGCCGGACTATTTGATGCAGTGACGGCTGCCCTGCTGCGCCGGATGAGGGATACCCGGCGGCTGGCGGCCGTACTGGTGGGGGTGTGCTTTTTTGCGGCGATGCTGATGACCAATGATGTGGCGCTGATCACCTTTGTGCCGCTGACGCTGATGCTGACCGCCCAGACCGGTACTGAAAGATTCAATATCCCTATTATTGCATTGCAAACGGTGGCGGCCAACCTGGGCAGCGCCATGACACCCTTGGGCAACCCGCAGAATTTGTATCTCTATTCCCTTTCGGGGATGGGGCTGGGAGAGTTTTTGCGGCTGATGGCGCCGGTAACGGGTCTATCTTTGGTGCTACTGAGCGCGGCGGTACTGTGCCTGCCCTGCCGGCCGTTGGGCGCGGCTGATATCCGCCTGAACCGGCCGGACCGCCGGGGGCTGCTGCTGTGGGGAGCGGTATTCGCGGTATGTCTGCTTTCGGTGCTGCGTGTGCTGCATTACGGAATAGCGCTGGGCGCGGCGGTGCTGGCGGCCCTGCTTGCCGACCGGCGGCTGCTGCGGCGTGTGGATTACAGCCTGCTGCTGACTTTTCTGTTTTTCTTTGTTTTTGTGGGGAATATGAAGGCTCTGCCGACCGTTAGCGAGGCGCTTTCCGGACTGGTGGCAGGGAGGGAAATGACGGTGGGGATCCTGCTGAGCCAAGTGATAAGCAATGTGCCGGCGGCCATGCTGCTTTCCGGCTTTACCGCCGATTACCCGGCGCTGCTGCTGGGGGTGAACCTTGGCGGGCTGGGCACCCTGATCGCCTCAATGGCAAGTCTGATCTCCTACAAGCTGTACGCCGCGGCGGATGGGGCCAGGACCGGAAAATATATGCTCTTTTTTACGGCGGTGAATGTAGTGCTGCTGGCGGTTCTGTGGGGAGCGATGGTTATAATATATAAATGAAATGATATATATTAAGAGAAGGAATTCCCGCTGGACGGCGAAATTTATTGATAGCATATACGCTATAAAGCAAGACAAAAAACGGATAGCAGGGTAAAGCGATGTTTTTTTGAAATGGGACAAGTTGGATAAAATTTTGTCATAGTTGCGCAATTTGATGCTTTTCATTAAAAAATAGTTGCGCAAAACTGCCATAAATTAACGGAAACCAGGCACGGAAGAAAAAAGAGATATTCCTTTTTGGAAATATGGGTAGACTTTTTTGAGATATCCCTTTTCATATTTAGTATGTTATATTAACGGAGCTGAAAGACGCCGGAAGCGGCGGATACAGTTTACGAGAAAAGGGGTATAGAGATTATGGAAGCGATTGCTGCCATTGTGATCTTTGTGCTGATGTTCGCACTGATCATACTGGATAAGATTCCGCGGCATTACATCACACTGGGGTGCGCCGCGGCAACACTCATCATCGTCTTTGGTGTATGCATGAAGAGCCCGCAGGCGATAATGGAAACACTGAACCTAAAAACCATCATCACCGGGAACTTCTGGATCAGCTCCGGAGAGAGCAGCTCCAGCGGTATCAACTGGGAGACCATCATCTTTGTGGCCGGTATGATGGTGATGGTGGAGGGCATGGCCAAGGCGGGCTTTTTCCGCTGGCTGTGCCTGACCATAGCCAAGGCGGTAAAATATAAGGTAATGCCTATTCTTATTACCTTTATGGTGATGAGCGCCGTACTGGCCATGTTTATCGATAGTATCACCGTCATTCTGTTCCTAGCGGCGGTAACGGTCGAGCTTTCTCAGCTGTTGAAATTTGACCCGGTGCCTATGGTGCTGGCGGAAATTTTCTGCGCGAACCTGGGTGGCTCCGCCACCATGTGCGGCGACCCGCCCAATATCATCGTTGGGACTGCGCTGGGTTACAGCTTTGCCGATTTTATCACCAATACCGGCGTTATTGCCGGCATCGCTCTAGTGGTGAGCGTGGTGTTCTACGCGCTGGCTTACCGCAAGGAGCTGACGGCCAGCGCGGCGGCCAATGCCGGGCTGACGGTACATTATCCTGATCCAAGCGAAGCCATTACTGATAAGAAGGAATTTGTGTTGAGCTGCGTCATCTTCCTGTGCGCGGTGGTGCTGCTGGTGACCCATGCCCAGACCCATTTGACCGTGGCGCTTATCGGTGTGGCGATCACGATACTGACGCTGATCTGCTTTGCCAAGGATGCCAAGGAGATCATCCGCGGCGTGGACTACCAGACCCTGCTATTCTTCATCGGACTGTTTGTGGTGGTAGGCGGCCTGGAGCAGACCGGTGTACTGGTGATGATCGCGGAGTTTATCGGCAAGCTGTGTGGCGGCAACATCCTGGCGATGGTCTACATCGTGCTGTGGATCTCCGCGGTAGCCAGTTCGGTAGTTGACAATATTCCGTTTGCTGCTACAATGGTACCTGTAATAAAGACACTGGCGGCCACCACCGGCGCCGATCTTTCCACCCTGGCGTGGGGACTTTCCATTGGTACCGATATCGGCGGCAGCGCCACCCCCATTGGTGCTTCGGCCAATGTAGTGGGTACCTCGGTGGTTTCTAAGGCCGGTCACCCGGTAAGCTGGGGCCGCTACTGCAAGACCGCCATCCCGGCGACCATTATTGTGCTGGGCATTGCCATGATCGTCATCAAGCTGAGATATTTCTAAGCAGAGAGGGAGGACAGTATGGAACACGAAAAGCAGCAGGTCATCATTACTATTGGCCGGGAATACGGCTCCGGCGGACACCTGATAGCCGATATGCTGGGTGAAAAATATGGGCTGCCGGTGTACGACAGTACCATCATCGAGGTTATTGCCAAGGAAAAGAACCTGAACCTGGAGAAGCTGAAGGAGTATGACGAAAAGCCCCGCAACCGGCTGTTCACCCGCTCCATAGATGGATACAGCAACTCCCCGGAGGATGTCATTGCCTATATGGAATTTGACTTCCTGCGGGAGAAGGCAAAATCCGGCGAGAGCTTCATTGTGGTGGGACGCTGCGGCAGCTCCATCCTAAAGGGCTACCGGGGGGTCATCAGCATCTTTGTGACCGGCGATATGCCGGAAAAGATCCAGCGCGTGGCGACGGAATTCCATGTTTCCAATGAGGACGCGGAAATGATGATCCAGAAAAATAACAAGAGCCGCAAGCTGTACCATAACTTCTACTGCAAGGAGAAGTGGGGCGACAGCCGCTACTATGAGCTGACCATCAATACTTCTAAGATCGGCTTTGACAGGGCTGCGGAAGTCATCGACTGCTACATCAAGGAGCGGATGGGTGACGACTGGGCTGAGCATATTGCCAGATAACAAGGCTGAAGAATAAAAGAGAAGGAAAAGACCTCCGCCCGGGGAAACCGGACGGAGGCTCTTTTTATTGCATGGAGGAGGTTAGCCGCGGAAGGCGGGATTGAAGGCATAGAAATTGCGGGAATTAAGGTCATCCTGCACCATGCGGAGGGCTTCGCCAAACCGCTGGTAATGGACGATCTCCCGCTCCCGCAGGAAGCGGATGGGTGCGATGACATCGGGGTCATCGATGAGACGAAGGATGTTATCGTAGGTAGTGCGGGCTTTTTGCTCGGCGGCCATATCCTCGCTCAGGTCGGTGATGGGATCACCGGTGGACTGCATGGAGGCGGAGGAGAAGGGCATGCCGCTGGCGGCCTGCGGCCAGATGCCAACGGTGTGATCGACGAAGTAGGGTGCGAAGCCGGAATTTTTGATCTCTTCGATGGAGAGATTCCTGGTGAGCTGGTGGACGATGGTGCCGATCATCTCCAGATGAGCCAGCTCCTCGGTGCCAATATCATTGAGGAGACCGGCGACCCGGCGGTTGGGCATGGCAAATTTTTGCGAAAGGTAGCGCAGGCTGGCGCCCAATTCGCCATCGGGTCCGCCGTATAGTAAAAGGAGATGTACTACATATAGTAGTACATCTCGATTTCTTCATTGGATTTAGTATATACTATCTTGCTGATAAAACACCGTAAAAGATTGTTCTTTACGGTTGGGGTCACATCGGGATCCTTGAGGGTGGGGATAGCTGCTATAATCTTATCCCGCAAAGCCTGTGGATCCGGTGCTGGTATAGCAGTGGGTGCTGTATTAAGCTGCTTTTCGAGGTCGGCGATGGTGGATAGGATGGCTTCTTTGTTGCTGCGATATTCCGCAAGGGTATCAACACCGCCCTGGTAGGCTTCCTTGCAGCGCTGTAACTTGTTTTGCTCTTTTTTAATCTGAGCTTTTATGGTGGCAGTGGCAACAGGCGCCGACTGGGTGCGGTATTCGATTTTAAGATTGCCGCCCATGTCGAGGGCATCATGCTCCAACCCCTGCATTACTGCCTTGTCAAGCTTGGTAATAGTTATTGAGTGGCTAATTGAGCAAAGCCCTTTTGCATAGTGGTTGCATTGCAGTGACCCTGGTGTGGAGGTAACAAGTGTAGCGCCACAGTTGGAGCAATGAACCAGTCCACGCAGCATGAATTTACTTGCGGTGTCTCTCTGATACCTGGGGAATTTCTGTTTATTCTCGGCAATCTTGGCTTGTGCTTTTTCCCATTGCTCCGTAGTAATAATGGGCTGGTGGTTCCCATCCACTATCAGAGTATCGTCTGTTTTATAATAACGGTTTGCCCTGCCAGTTGGAGTCCAACGAATTTTGCCGATGTAAACAGGATTTTGCATGATGTAATTGAGGGTTCGGTATTCAATTTTGCAGCCGCGGCGGGTACGGATTCCCATTTCATTTAGCCTCCTTGCCAGCTGTAGCATCGGAGTGCCGGCGGCGAACTCATCAAATAACATGGATATGACCGGTGCCATCTCCGGATCCGGCACCAACTGTTTGTTCTCCATGAGGTAGCCGAGGGGTGGGATGGTAACAGGCTCACCACGGGAAACTTTCTCTGTCATGCCGCGCTTGACCTCGCCGGAAAGACGAATGGAATAGTACTCATCCATCCATTCGATAATACGCTCGATCAGGCTGCCGAAAGGTCCGTCGATCAGCGGCTCGGAAATGGAGACGACTTCAATGCCGTCCTTTTTAAGCATGGACTTGTACACAATGCTCTCTTCCTGGTTGCGGGCAAAGCGGGAATATTTCCAGCACAGGATCACTTCGAAAGGTGGGGGCTGCTGCTTTGCTGTGGAGATCATACGCATAAACTCAGGGCGCTTTTCTGCCTGGCGACCGGAGCGCCCGTCCTCCTCGCGGAAGATGTATTCCTCCGCCAAGATCAGATCGTGGGATTTGGCGTAGTCCCGTATTGCCTGCAGCTGGCTGTCCGGGGAATATTCAAGCTGATCATCTGTGCTGACGCGCACATAGGCTGCAGCTATTTTCATTTAGGATCAACCCTTTCGCTTTTTTAGAACTGGAGGCACTCACTTTATAAAGTGCAGAAAATTTTTGTTTTAACAAATTATCTATTGACTTTATAGCGCAAAATGATACGATATAAGTATCATATGATACTTGAAAGGCAATGCGATGGATAATTGTAGGATTGAAACTAGAGAGGAAGTAAAGGACTATTTAGCCAGGTTGAAGTATGCGTTGCAGGCTGGTGCCCGGGTATCGTTCCAAATGTATCGCCATGTAGATGGGCAACGAGATGAGGAACATACTAATACATATACTATTGCATCTCTTTTCCCAAATGAGGATCCAGTAGAAGCAATTAAAAACGAAATAAGAGATCTTAAGGTTGGCGATTATATGCGGACAGTAAAAGATATACGCTTTCCTAATAAAGCAGAGATGCGGGAATTTGGAAAAGTATATTTAATGAATACGGAACAGCGAGATGTGTATATTAAATTGCGGGTAGAACTGGTTGGAGAGCGAAATTGCGGGGAACACACTGTTTTTATAATGTCATTTCACTTCGCTGAAAAACCTTTTTCTAATGCTGACTTTCCACACCGGTGAAAGGAGGATATGATATGGAAACTATAAAAAAGGAAAAAAAATTATGCGTTTGCTGCATGGAGGAACATGAAGTTGCTACTGTGCGAATTAGAGAAAAAACAAAATTCAAAGAAGCCCCGATTGAGTATGATGCGATATATGAGTATTGTGAAAATGCGGATGAATTTTGGGCGACGGAGGAAGAAGTATCTGAGAATGATATTGCAATGAAAGATGCCTATCGTGAGGCTGTCGGTCTTTTGAGCAGCAAGGATATTATGAATATCCGAAAAAAGTATGGGATTAGTCAAACCGACCTAGCTGAGATTCTCGGCTTGGGAGCCAAGACAATAACCCGGTATGAAGGACACCAAGTACAGGAAAGAGCATATGATGCTTTTCTTAGGCAGCTGGATGCTAATCCTGCTTGGTTTATGGAACTTTTGAAGAAGGAGAAAGATAAAATTTCGCCGAAGTCATATGAGAGGTATTATATGGCTGCGGCAGAGCAAATTAAGGAGAGCAGGAGCATACTGTTAAAGGAGTCAATAGCGGCTAATTATGCAGAGTTTGATGGTGATGAACCTCACTGCGGTAATACAGCGTTTAACATTGAAAAGTTGCTGGAAGTGATCCGGTATTTTGCCAATTCACCAAAGGTAGAAAATCCATTTAAGGTTAAGATGATGAAACTATTGTGGTATACGGACGCTCTTTCATATAAACGCCGTGGTTTCTCCATGACAGGAACCGCTTACTTGGCATGGCAGATGGGAGCTATCCCGGTGGATATGAATTCGATTGTAGGACTATGCAAAACAACGGATTTAGAACTTGCCGAAGGGTATACAGGCTGTCATTTTGACAAAACACCTCTTAAAGAATACCCAATACTAACCACCAGCGATATAGAGATTATCGAGACTATCATTGGAAGGTTTGGAAATTGCACAAAGAATGAAATTGTAGATTGTATGCATAAAGAGAGGGCTTACACTGAGACAGATCAGAATGATTTTATTCAGTATCGGTACGCGAAGGACCTTTCTCTAGAATAATTTATTTTGACATTTTCAGCAAAAAAGCATACAATAGTAATTGCAATCAAAAAACGAAAGTTTTTGCGGGGGTGGCGTTACTGACGCAGCCCCTACTTTTTATTCGTAATGCTTTGGCTCACTTCGGTGAGCCTTTTTCTGTGTCAACATTTTGCCGGCGACGGCAAACCATTGCTTTACTCTACCCCGCTGAGGAATGCGACTGCCTTGCCGATGATGCGGATCTGGGAAAGTTCTTCGCCGACAAATACAAACGGCTCATAGCGCGGATTTTCCGGCTGTAGGATGATTTTGCCTGTGGACTTGTAGATGCGCTTCAGGGTGGCTTCGTCCTCTACTATTACGGCAGCAATGGCTCCGTTATCCACATCCGGCTGCTGGTGTATGAATACCAGGTCGCCATCCATAATGCGGGCACCGATCATGCTGTCGCCCTTACATCTCAGGCAAAAATCAGCGTGCACATTCTCCGGCATTTTCACATAGCCGTCCAGGTTTTCCGCCGCCAGTATGGGGGTGCCGCAGGCTATGGTGCCCAGCAGCGGCACCTTGCGCATATTGGGGAGGGGTAGGATATTGTCTGCGAGGCTTGTTGATGGTCGTTCCTTCTCGGCATTTGGAATGCCAAGGAGCCAATCTGTGCTTACATTGAGTGCGGCAGCGATTGCTTCCATGACTGGCAATTTTACTTTTCCGATTTTACCCTGCTCATATCTTTGTATTGTGGAGATTGCAACGCCAACTTCGGTTGCTATATCCTGCAGCGTCAACCCAAGTTCTGTGCGTCGATCCTCTATTCTTTTACCGACTTCCGCATTGTTTATCACAAAATCACCTCTTAACTGTATAATACAGCATAAAATAGCACAGCGCAACTGTGCAAGTTCACAAAGTTTGCACAGCGCTATTGACTTGAAATTTGCGCAGTGCTAAAATTGGGAGCGTAGAAAGGAGGTAATACAGATGCCTAACTCGAAGTTAATTAAAGCAAGATTAAAGGAATTAGGAAAGTCGCAAGATGACTTGGCAAGGCAGTTAAATCTTGCCACACCCTCTATGTGCCTAAAAATCAACGGAAAGCGCCCTTTCACGCTTGATGAAGCACGACAGGTGGCAGATTTTTTGCAGATTAGCGAATGCGATTTTAGTTCTTATTTTTTTACCCAGTAATTTGCATAGCGCAAAAACAGAAGAAGGTAAATTTGACGAAATTCAAATTGTTCAGCGCTGAACAATTTGGGGAAAGGCAAATGGTGCACCGGTGCAACATTTGAAGGAGGAGTAACTATGGAAAATGGATACAGAAAAAATGCCCGTCCCAGGGGGACGGACGAGGCAGAGGTAATTCAGGTGATCCATACCAGAGCGCTGGTAGGGAGAGGGACGCCGGAGGATCTTGTGCGGCATCTCGATCAGTATTGGTCATTCGATGGCAAGCTGCTGGCTGTTTATGACCCGGCAGTGGAGTATGACCCGATGAAGGTTTACGACACAAGCGATTTATGAGCCGGTCAGCCCGGTCGGCGAAGAGATTCTTTCTTTTCGGAAAGCTGCTTGATTTTATCCATCATAAGCGAAGATTCGTGTTTGGATATGTACCACTCATAAATGAGGTACTCGACCAAATCAAGAAGGAGCTTAGCTTCCTCGGGGTCGATATCAACGATGATCGATGTGTCTTTTTCCATGTGGGCGCCAATATTACCGAGTTTTCGCGCGGCGTCAATAGCTGCCCATTGATCTGGTGGTATCTTGCCCTCCAGCTGGTTAATTTCGCTGGCGAGGTTTCCGGCATGAATGCCCTGCGTATCTCGGATCATCCCTTGAATACACCGCCGAGAAAGGGTGGCGGAAGCCTTGGGGCTGATGTTGAGGATTTCAAAAGCTTCTTGGTAGTCCTTACGAATTGACTGGGGGACATATTCGGGGTATTGCTTGGCATTGCTCTTTGGATAGATCAGGTACTTTTCATCGACGATGTCACCGGATATCCCAATGCCATAGATAGAAGTCTTTTCGCAGCTGGGGCATTTTACAACATGTGCCATTATCCCATTTTCGGCTCTTTGTTTATTAACTTGTTCGAGCTGTGCGAGGTTGGGACCTTGTGGACCAAAGGTTCCTTGGTGAATTGGAGTAAAACCGACATGCGTTTCTTTATGCGTGTCCTTCGTCAAGGGGATAGCTACGCCACAAAATGGGCAGATATAATTGTCAACCAAATAAATCAACTCCCTTCCGTTGACATTATATCATGTGCGGGAAGAAAAGGAAAGTATTTCAAATTTAACGCTTCTGCTCAATTAAGGGAAAAGTGGAGCTGAAAGAGCGGCTATAGCTGCGGAAATGACATTTATACAAGCTTAGGATACATAGCCTAAATCAAGGAGGTGTGATCATGGCAAGGAAAGAGATCACGGTAAAGCGCTCCTACCTCATCACCGACCACGGGACCTTCCCGCTGGATGAGCTGACACCGGAGCAGAAAGAGGAAGCCTGCAAGGTGATGCGGGCGCGGGTGTTGAATATGATGCGGGAGTACTACCTCAAGCACCCGGAGGAATATGCCAAGCTGCCGGATGCCCCGCAGTAGCAGCCGGCAGGGACATAAAAGGAGGAAGTCAAAATGTTTGAGATCTGTTTTCTGCTTCTCGGCATCGGGATAGGCGGGGGCTTCGGGCTGCTTGTCCTGCTGCTGGAGCGTCTGATCCCGGAAAAATGGATCGATGCGATCCTGCACAGGATGGGGGTGGATGACTGATGCGTAAGATCTGCCGCACCGATTATTGGACCTGTCCCTACTGTGGATCAAATCTTGACCCCGGCGAGCGCTGCGACTGCGGGATGCAGCCGTTCACCACACCGGAGCTGGATCCGGACGGGGAGGAATAGTAATGGCTAAAAATACATACTTCTGCCCCTGCGGACGCAGCTTTCCGCGCAGTACCGATGCGGTGTGTACGGGAATACGGCTGGAAAACTACAGCGAGGAACATGAGTGCTGGGGCTGCTGTTTCCCGCTGGAGGTTAGGTCGTGGGACTCTTCGGTAAAGGGGTTGGTGCTCGACCATTATGTTTGCCGCGCGTCCAAGGGTGGGATCATCTATAAGACTACAGCGGAATTCAACTTGGAGAATACCAACTCCAGCTATATCTACACGCTGGATCGCCCCGTGATCCTGCAGCTGATCCGGTTTTATCTTACCTTGGAAGGGCAGGGATCAGACCTTGCAGACGCTGCCAATACCGATGACGATGTGTTGGAGCGTTACTTCTTGGGAAGTTCGCTGCATGAGGGCAAGCGTACCTATGCGTTTAGCTGGAAAAGCAATAAAACCGGCTTGCGGGATAAAAGGATCTTCTTCGAGAGGTACCTGGCACTCAATTCGGAACAGTCCGAAGACTGGTGGCGGGAGAAAATACAGGCACTTACACCGCTGCCGGCTGCCCAGCCGAAGCAGTGCCCCCATTACCGCGGGGTCATAAAAAAGGGCAGGGAATACCTGATCTCCTGCGAAAAGTGGCTGGGACCCGGGACGCCCTATGAGACCAGGAGAGATGCACAACTCGGCGCTGAGCATCGCTGTCTGTGTGCGGAACAATATCAAAGCTGCCTGTTCTATAGGCAGGCGGAAAGGGACGGTGAAAAAATGAGTATGGAATATCCGCTGCCGGGCGAGGGAATGTGCCCCTGCTACGGCGGCGCAAGTGCGAAAAAGGGCGGTGGGCATCTGATCCGCTGCGGCAAGTGGGAAAGTCCGATGCCCGATGATGGTACATATCTGCAGCAGATCAAGATGTGCAGTGGCGAGGATCTGGATAAATGCCGCTTCTACCTGCTGTGGTGGCTGCGGGAAAACGGTCACGGCGAGGAAGCCAGCGGAAAATCCGATGGCGAGCTGCGGAATATCTATCGGGGATATCAGCTGAAAAAAGAACTGGCGGAGGAAAAGGAGACCGGTATTCAGCCGGCGTCCGCGGCTCCTGCGCCGGATAAGCCCGAGCACCCCCGCTCTCCCGAGGAGCTGGCGGTCGCCATTGGCTTCTATAAGGCACAGACGGTGCAGAACATTATTGAGATCGGGCGGTGCCTCATTGAAGCCAAAGCCCAGCTGGACCATGGGCAGTGGATAATTTGGCTGGCAGAGAAAGCGGAAATAGGATATAGACAGGCTGCCCGCTTTATGCAGCTGGCTAATGAGTTTGGCTCAAATGTGACAGCGCTGTCACATTTGGGTTATACCAAAGCACTGGCACTGCTGGCGGTACCGGCGGAGGAACGGGACGAGTTTATTGAGGCGCCCCATGTAGTAAACGGGCAGAAAAAGACTGTGGAGCAGATGACCAGCCGAGAGCTGGAAAAAGCCATAAAAGAGCGCGACGAAGCCCGGCAGCAGGCTGAGGTGCAGAGCAAGGAATATGGCAGTCTGAGCCGGAAATATGGTGATCTGAATAAAGAACTGGCAGATGCCCGCCGCACTATAGCCGATAAGGAGAAAGCCCTGCGGGAGCTGGAGAGCCGACCGGTAGATGTGGCTGTGACCGAACCTACAGAGGAACAGCTGGATGAAATGCGTGCGGAGATCCGCCGCGAGCTGGAGCGGGAGATCCCTCAGAACATGTATTTATCCTCCAAGGCGGCGGAGCGTGCAGTGGATGTGTTTAATTCCGCTGTTGATGCGGCACTGGGGCACCTCATTGAGGTGGAGCAGACCCGCCCCTACCTCCAGGCAAGCAAAGATATGGAGGATGCCATCACCTGGCTGGAGGTCAAGATAGAGCGTCTGACCGAGCTGAGGGATGCCATGCTGATGGCGGAGCGCCGGCGGGATGAGCACGCCAATGATATCGACTTTTAAGGGGGGACAGGAATGAGGTTATGGGACAAGCTCCTGGTGGTGCTTATCGTAATTGGCTCGGTGCTCCTCTTCGCCTGCGTAGCCAATGAAGATATTGAGGCGCACCGCGATGCTGCGGAGGCGGCAAAGGCTGTGATTCTCTCCGAGGGAGAGGTAGCCCGTCGGGAACAGCTGGCATATTACCGCGGCTGGCAGGATGGCAAGCAATATTATCTGGACAGGTTTGGGGGAACATCATGATGGACAAGTCTCCTTGTTATGGTTGTGGAACTCGAAATGTGGGCTGTCACGCCGGCTGTGCCGCCTATAAGGACTGGCGGGCGGCACTTGACGCCTCAAAACCCAATTGTCGGCGCGACGAGATGAAAGAATACGCTTATGCCCGAGGGGCAAGGTTGAACCGCCTCCGGCGCAGCGGTACTGCCCGCGGGAAAAGCTCGTTATTTCGGAACTTCAGGAGGGTTATATGAACGGAAAGGACATTGTGAGATATCTCCGCTGGATCGCGGTGAATGACCAGGCGGTGATGTGTCCGCAGCTTGCCAAGGAAGCTGCGGACTTCATTGAAGCGGCGCTTGGTATTATCTCTGCATATGATGATCTGCGAAACCAGATAGAGAGGAAAGGGGGAGTGCTGCTTGGCAGGGAAAGTGCCGACGGAAAAGAAGCCAGTGAAGAAGCCACCGAAGTTTAAGGGAAAACCGACCCTCCGCCAGATCGCCAACGCGGCAGCGAAAGAGGGAATGTCCTACGGGAAGTTCGTAGCAAAATACAAGCTGTGAGGTGTTTTTGGATGACGCATTATATCAAGATCCTGCCGGAATACTTTAACGCAGTAGCGACCGGCAGAAAGAGCTTCGAGGTGCGGTGCAATGACCGCAAATACACGGTAGGGGACCGGTTGATCATGCAGGAGGTCGATGAGCATGGCAGACTAAGCGGTCAGAGCATTGTCTGTAAGATCACCTACATATTTTCTGATACGGAATATGTGAAAGAGGGATATGTGGTCCTCTCTGTGGTGTTTATCCGCAAAAATCCGCTTACTACGCTGGAGGTTTGGGCAGAGACCGGCGAGGAGTACTATGCCGTGTACGGCGCCGATGGTACGGATATCTGTGAGAGCTTGTGCCGGAATCCGGAGGATAAGACGGCGGAGCATTGCGATGGCTGCTTGATGCGGCAGCTAATCAACCGTCTGGGTGACATCGAATATTGGGGGAACCTTTCCCGGGGTGAGGATGATGAATAAAAGCTGTGTCACCTGCGCTTTCTATAAGCCGTTTGATGTACCGGCGGTCAATGAATCATATGGCATATGGGGCAAGTGCCTGTACGGTGTGCCGGAGGGGGGCACCGGCTACAATGTGTATATCCCGCATGGCTGCTGCAAGCGCTACTCCGAAAAGGAGGGGACGAAAGATGGAAAAACAGAACCTTCCGGCGGGTAACTACACCGCCATTGTCGTAGGAGCCAGAGTGGAGCATTATCCTTCTGGCTCCTATATTGTCCAGCTTCTTCTGTCGGTCACGCAGGGAGAGCTGAAGTACTCTAAGTGCTGTAAGAATATGTTCTACCAGGATACGCCGGAACAGCTGGCGTTGGCTCGATCACACTTCGCCCGCATCGGCGGCAGGCTGGGTGACCGCTTCACCGTGGATAAAGATGTGCAGACTCTGATCGGAAATGTGCTGCCGGTCACGGTGTACTACACCGATCATGGGAAGCAGAGGGTAGCCGTAAAGGGGCGCATTGGGATGGATGACCCGCAGGAATATCGCAAGGAAGGTAAATACAATGTATGAAAAAATACCTCTTGAATTAAAACAGCTGCCCCATTGGGTAGGTTGGAAATATATGCAGCGCCCCGGCGAAGATCATAAGCGTAAGGTGCCGATCAACGCGATGGACGGTCAGCCGGCAAAGAGTAATGATCCGACAACCTGGTGCGATTTCGATACGGCTTGCCTCGGCAAAGAACGCTTTGGCTTGGATGGCATTGGATTTATGTTCTCCGGTGATGGGATTTTTGGTATAGATATTGACCATTGCTATGATCCGGAAACACAGGAGCTGGATCCCGCAGCGGCAGAGATCATCGAGACGGTACAGAGCTATACTGAGCTGTCACCCAGCGGGACGGGTATTCATATCCTTTGCAAGGGCGTTCTGCCAGAGGGTCGCAAGCGCCGCGGCGCGGTTGAGATGTATTCCACTTTACGATACTTTACCGTTACGGGTAATCAATTTGGCTTGGAGTACCCTTTTTCAGACTGTACAGAGCGCGTTGCGGTAATGCACCGGAAATATCTCGGAGAAGAAGAAACCGCCGCAGGAGCGCAAAAAGCAGCGCTCCCAATGCCTACCGGACGGGGCACCAATGCAGACATGTCGGTTGATGCCATTCTCCGCCGGATGTTCGACAGCAAGCATGGGCAGAAGCTGCAGGACCTCTATAACGGATCATGGGAGCGGTATGGCATTGGGGACGGCTCTCAATCCTCGGCAGATCAGGCTTTCTGCAATACGCTGGCATTCTGGTGCCGGTGCGATGCGGCACTGATGGACGCCATATTCCGTCGATCCGGGCTGTATCGCCAAAAATGGGATAAGCGCCGCGGCGCAAAAACATACGGGCAGATCACCATTGATCGCGCAATCAAAGACTGCAGGGATATTTGGGAGCCGCAGGAGCGGGTACAGCGCCCGGCGCCTGCGGTCCCCCTACCCCCTCAAAATACTTCTAACGAAGTTCCAGCGATAGAAAATGCCACGGTAGGCGAGACGGGACAGCGGAGATACTACACCTATGATGATACCGGCAACGCACTGCGGTTCCGCGATGCCAATGCCGGGCTGATCCACTATAACCATGTGGACGGCTGCTGGATCTACTGGGACGGTGTGCGCTGGGCGTCTGATGAAAACGGTGAGATCAAGCGGCGGGCGGATAAGATGCTGGCGGATATGGCAAAGGATCTCAAGGAGATGCAGGATGATCCCGCCTACAACGCCTACAAGAAGCATTTGAGCCGGAGCAGGAGCCATCGGGGAAAAGAGGGGTTTATCGCCGAAGCACGCCATCTGGAGGGCGTGCCGGTGCTGCCCTCGGAGATGGACAGGGCAGGGAATGCCTTTAATGTGCGCAACTGCCTGATCTCCCTGAAGACCGGCAGGACCGCCGAGCACGATAAGAAGTACATGATCAGCAAGCTGGCGCCGGTGACCTATGATGAGAATGCGAAGTGTCCACGGTGGGACCGCTTCATTGAGGAGATCACCTGCGGGGATAAGAGTCTCCAGCTCTACCTCCAGCGCATGATCGGATACTGCATGACTGCCTATACCAAGGAGCAGTGTATGTTCTTCCTTTACGGGAATGGATCCAACGGTAAATCCGTCTTTGTAGATACCATCGCTTATATGCTGGGCGAGTATGCCGCCAGCTGTCAGCCGGAGACGGTGATGATGCGCGACCGCAATAACACTGCACGCGGAGACCTTGCCCGCTTGAAGGGCGCCCGTATGGTCGTTACCAGTGAACCAAACGACGGCTGCCGGCTGGATGAGGGCATTGTCAAGCAGATGACCGGCGGTACCGAGAATAAGCTGACTGCACGCTTCCTTTATGGGCGGGAATTCGAATTTTCTCCGGAATTCAAGATTGTGATGAGCACCAACTATAAGCCGGTCATCAAAGGAACCGATAACGGCATCTGGCGCCGTGTGCGTCTGATTCCGTTTACTGCGGAGTTCACCAAAGAAAACCGTGACCCACAGCTGACCGAGAAACTGCGGCGAGAGCTGCCTGGTATCCTTAATTGGGCAATCGCCGGCGCCGTTGGCTGGTGTAAGGAGGGGCTGCCGCCCTGTGCCATAATAGACGAAGCAGGACAGGAGTACCGCAGCGAAATGGACCGTGTGCAGCAGTTTCTTGATGATTGCACGACCCGCAGCGAAAGCAGCAGTACGCAGGCATCTACACTTTATAAGTGCTATAAGGCGTGGTGCAGTGAGCAGGGTGACCGCTTTCCGGTAGGCTCCACGAAGTTCTTTATGGAGCTGAAACGGCGCTTCAAATCAAGGAAAACCGAGGCTTATAACGAATATATCGGCATCAAAATCAACGATCTTGGCATGGATCTGTACACCAGGGCGGAGAGATGAAAATTCCGCAGCTGGAGGAGATGGATGGATGCACCCACTTTTGCAAAAGTTTTTCATAAGAGCGCGTTTTATGAAATATTTTATAAAAATGCTTCCATTCTTCCATGTCTTCCATTTTCACCATTTTTAGAAAGGAGAAAAGAGAAATGGACGGAAAAGAGTACTGCAATAAAAGAGTGATGCTGGGGAAGTATCGCTATCTGATGGCTATGGTTGCACGACGGGGGAAAGAGGCTGCCAGATGGAATGATCTCGCTGCTCGTCCGGTAGGATCCGGCATTGGGTCTGCCCGTACCAGATCTGGCGTCCCGCCTGTGGATATCGGGGCGGCTAAGGTAAATGCTTTAGCGATTGAGCAGGAGTGTGACGAGCTGGCGGAGGAAGCTCGTCGGGAGCGTGATCGGCTGGCGATTTGTATTGCCCTGGTACCGGACGCAGCTTCTCGGGATATTCTGGAGCTGGCATATCTCAACGGCTATACGATGTCCCAGCTGGAGCGTCATTATGATACTTCCAAAAAGACGGTAGACCGGCGGATGAAACGGGCAATCCTGCTGCTGGATGCAAACTCCACCTTCTTCAGGAATGCCGGCTCCTGAAAACTGTCCGCATTTGTCCTTGTTTGTCCATGTTTGTCCCGTTTTGTCCTCTTGTTTTCCATACCGTTATTGACTATAATACATGTAGAGGAGTATGCCTGTGGGGCGTACTCCTTTTCAGTTTCAAGGGAATATTCAGCTCGGGTTTCATGCCCGGGCTTTTTTATTCCTCCGAAAAGCGGAAGATCTTTCAACAAGATATTCACCAAAAGCCGCTGTAAAAGCGATTTTGGTGTGAAAAAGACTGCTTTAGGGTGGTTTTCCACATTTATCGGGCTTGTATGTAGGTACTTCCCGGGGTATAGGGGTATCGCAGGTGCTTGCGAGCGCGGAAAAAATCCGGCTTTAAGAATTTTTTGAGCACTTGAAACTCGAAAACTCCCTGCAGCCCTCAGATCTCCGCGTTTTTTGTGCAGGTTGCCAATGTATTTGGCAGTGCCGGAAAGCTTGGGGCAGCTGGGCATTTTGAAGGGAAAGGAGGGCATTCTGTGTGGATTGTGAAGTAGCGGATCAGGTCTCCATGGAGCAGATGGAGGCGGAACAATCGGCTTCGCCGAAAAGGAAAGCGGCGCCGCTCGCCTTTGATGAGGAACTGAATACAGTGATTATGAGCAGCGAGCTGACGGCGAAGTATTTCGGCGTGTCACAACAGACGCTCTCCAACTGGGTGCGCGCCGGCTGTCCGCGGTATAAATACGGTTTTTATGATCTGCGGGAAGTCAGCGAATACCGCTTTAAGGTTGCCGGTCCAATGAAGACGCCGGAGAGTGAGCGGGATCTGGAGAGCCTGCCGGTCCAGCAGCAAAAACTGTTTTATGAGCAGCGTCTAAAGGCGGCGCAGGCTGAGGCTGCCGAATACAAAAATGAGATCGCCAAGGGGGAATATCTTCCGAGAGAGCAGGTCGTCAACGATCTGCGGAAGTTCTGTGTGGTTCTGAAGCGTAGCCTGCAGGGGCTTGGGCGCCGGATATCCCGGGATGTCGCCTCGCAGCTGGGACCGGTCGAAGCTCGTAAGTTCGATAGAACAATCAAAGATACGGTCGATGAGGCACTGGAGCAGCTCAGCGTGGACGGAGTGTATCACTATGGCGGCAAATAAAGACTGGAGCTGCCCTGAATGGATTACCGAGGCGTTGCAGACGCTTCGCCCACCGGGGCGAATGACGGTAAGCGAGTGGGCAGATGCCCGCAGGGTGCTGGATGCCAAGACCAGTTCAATGCCCGGACGATGGAGCACTGATCAAACCCCATATCTGCGGGAGATCATGGATGCCTTTAACGACCCAGAGATCGAGGAGATCAGCCTGATGAAGTCTACACAGATAGGCGGCACCGAGGCGATGCTGAACATGCTCGGTTATGTGATCGATCAGGATCCCAGTGCGTCGATGATCGTTTATCCCACAAAAGAACTGGGCGAATTTTCTTCCAAAAACCGTATTCAGACAATGGTGGATCTGTGCCCGGAGCTGCGCGAGAAGTACGATGCCGGTTCCAAACTGTTGGAATTGCAGTTCAGCGAGATGTATTTGGTGATCAGCGGCGCCAATTCGCCGGCAACGCTGGCATCTTATCCAATTCGGTACCTCTTTATGGATGAGGTAGACAAGTATCCGGAGAATGCCGGTAAGGAGGCGGACCCGCGGGCGCTGGCGAGAGAACGAACCAATAGTTACCGGGATAACCGTAAGATCATCAGTGTAAGTACACCAACCTATGAGGATGGGAACATCTATAAGGACTGGCTGGCTGCTGATGAGCAGAACGAATATTGGGTGACCTGTCCAGAGTGTGGAGCTCAGTGGTCATGGGAATTCAAACAGTTGAAATTCGATAACAGCTCTCCGGAGATGGCACAGCAGACGGCGATGTACTGCTGCAAGGAGTGCGGGGCAATGCTTTCAGATGCCCAGCATAACCGGATGAACCAGCAGGGCTTTTGGAAGAAGGTCAAAAGCAGCGGGCGACAGCGTGTTGCTTTCCGCATGAATGTGTTTGCTTCGCCTTTTATAAGGCTTGGAGATATTGCAAGGCAGTTCGAGGTCAGCCGCAAGGATAAGGCGCAGTTGATGAACTTCATCAATTCCTGGCTGGCAGAGCCGTGGAAAGAGGTCGAGGAAACCACCAATGCCGAGTATCTGATGGAGCAGCGGCAGGGACAGTATAAAAAACAGGTTGTGCCGCCCGGTACAGTGCTGATCACCGGCGGGGTAGATGTGCAGAAGAACTGCTTTTACTGGACGATCCGGGGCTGGCGAGCGAACATGACCAGCTTTAATATCGACCACGGAAAGGCGTTCTCTTGGCGGGAGATTGAGTACATTATGAACCGCTCGCTGGTAGATCCGGCGGGGAAAGGGTATATTGTAAACCTTTGCTGTGTGGACTCCGGTGATCAGACCGATGATGTTTATGATTTCTGTGTTGTCAATAGCGAATGGGCGGTGCCGATAAAGGGCGCTTCCGGCAGACTGTCGGGGCGCTTCCGCAGAACGATCATAGACCGTGTTGACTCCAAGGCGAGGGGGCACACGCTGATCATCGTAGACACCATCTACTACAAGGATATGCTGGCGAGCCGTATGCGCCGCGGCGAAGAGGATGGTGGCTGGTTCACACACATTGACTGCGATCCGGAATACTGCGAAATGGTAACGGCGGAACAGAAGGTTGTGCGGAAACGCAACGGTCGCATGGAATCGGTCTGGGAGCCGAAAGTGGTAGGACGGGACAACCACTACCTCGATACTGAAGTATATGCGGCGCTGGCAGCTGACCTGCTGGGGATCCGTGAGATCAATGCCGAACAGGCGGTAGCTCAGACGGTGGAAGAACCTGTAGCTGCGGTATCTCACGGTTCATCCGGAGGAAACAACTATTTCACGGAAAGAAAGGGGTGGTTTGGATGAGAATTGACGAGTACCGGGAGCAGCTGGCAAGCGTAAATGCTGCCATTAAGGCGATAGAGGGCGGTGCCCAGGAGTACAAGATCGGTACGCGCAGCGTGCGGCGTGGAGAACTTGCCACGCTATATGCGGAGCGTCACCGGTTGGAGACGCTCATTGACAGCGCATATGGCTCTACAACGGTTGGGGTGATGAGACGGAGGTGATGGAGAGTTGAACATATTTGAGCGCCTGATCCTTGCCGTTAATCCCAAGGCAGCGCTGAACCGCGCTTACTATAAGCAGCTGTGCCGCAGCTATTACGATGCGGCGGGGAGAACCAGGGATAACTGGGCGCGTGGGAATACGACCGGCGAGCTGACAGACCGGGCGGCAAGGGATACGGTGAGATCCAGAGCGCGGGCACTGGAGCGCAATGATGACAGCTTTAAGGGCATCATCCTGGACCTTGAGCGTAATGTCGTTGGAACAGGTGCGGTGCTCCAGGCAAAGACCAAAAGTGCCGGCGGCGAAGAGGATGACGAACTGAACACCAGGATCGAGCGGGAGTGGAATCGCTGGTGCCGGAAAGGGTTCTGCACCGTGGATCGCCGTTGGAGCTTTAGGGATGTGCAGAGGCTTTTTGTCCGGCGAGGATATGTTGATGGCGGATTGCTCTGCGTAATGTGTCAAATTGACGGCGAATTCAGGATCCAGCTCCGCGAGGTAGACGAACTGGATAAAACGGTTTTCTCGTATGGCAAGAACCGAGTGGTCAGCGGTGTCGAGATCGACTCGTATGATGCCGCAGTCGCCTACCACTTTAGGCGGTATGATGTGTCTGGCTCATGGACGGGGGAGCTGCAGCGGATCCCCGCAGAACGGGTTATATTCTTCGCCCAGATGCAGAGGGTATCGCAGGTGCGGGAATTTTCGCCGGCAGCCAGTTGCCTGATCCGCATGGATGGGTTATCTCAGCTGACTGACGCAGCGATCACTAAGGAAAAGGTGCAAGCCTGTTTTGGCGTTGCGATAGAGCAGGAAGCGCCGCTGAGTGGTGTCCCATCGATAGGGCGAGGGGTGCAGATGCAGGGAAAGCCTGCGGATCCGCCTACTGAGTTCTTAGAGCCCGGTATGATCAAATACCTGCGACCGGGTGAAAAGGTCGCGCCGATTAGCTCGTCTGGTGTGTCATCAACAGCAGATAACATGATTAAGTCAGTGCTTCGGCAAGCAGGTGCCGGCGCGGGTCTTAGCTACGAGGCGGCGACTAGAGATATGAGTCAGGTCAACTATTCCAGCGCTCGGCAAGGAATGCTGCAGGACCGACGGACCTATGCAGACTGGCAGACCGGCTTGATCGAGTCGGTACTGGATCCCATATTCTTCGCGTGGCTTGAATGGGCGGTACTTTCCGGTAGGGTGAAGATACCGGACTACTGGAGCAGTCCGGAAGAATACGGCTCTCATGTGTGGATCATGCCGGGTATGGACTGGATTGACCCTATCAAAGAGGCAAATGCCAATAAAATCGCTTTGGATAATAATCTGACTACACTGCAGCAGGTATGCGCAGCAAAGGGTCAGGACTGGCGAGAGGTGATCGATCAGCGCGCCCGGGAGGTGCGGTATATCAAAAATACGATAGGAGATGATGAAATTGCCAAAGAGTAAAGGTGCGGTGCCGGGGATGTTTACTCGGAGCTGCGAAATGGAACTGCGGCAGGACGGTGAGAATGAAAACCGATTTGAACTGTCCTTTTCGAGCGAGGCGCCATATATGCGGTGGAGCGGCATGCCGGAGATCCTGGTACATACCAAAAAAGCGGTAAACTTCACCCGCCTCAGAACGGCTGGAGCGCTGCTGTTTGACCACGGATGCGACAGCCGAATCGGCAGAATGCCGGTGGGGGTTGATCAAAAGCGTCACCCTGGATGAGGAGGCGCATAAGGGCAGAGCAGTGATTGAGTTTGACCCCGATGATGAGGATGCCCTGAAGATCCGCAGTAAGCTGCAGAAAAAGATGCTCAATGGCATCAGTGTAGGGTATCGGGTAACGGAGTGGCAGGTGCTGCGCGAGGGAGAGAAAAGTGCAGATGGTCGCTTTGCCGGTCCCTGTTATCTGGCTACCAAGTGGGAGCCGCTTGAAATTAGTGTCGTAGCCACACCTGCCGATCCTACGGTAGGTGTAGGCAGAAGTATAAGCAATGAGGAGGACAATAATATGCCTGAAATTGAAACCGTAACCAGAACCGGCGAGGGTGCAGGTACCCCGCCTGCGGCACCTGCCGCGGACAACCAGGCGGCTGTGGATGCCGCCGTAGAGAACGAGCGTGCCAGAGCTGCAGCGATTACTACCCGCTGCCGTCACTTTGGCGTGAGCCCGGATGATTATATCGCGCGGGGGCTCACCGTTGAGCAGGTCAACGAAGATCTGCTGAGTACCATGGAACAGCGCCGTCAGCCTCTGACCGGCAGCAGTGTCGGCGTAGTACGCGACGAGGGCGATAAATTCCGCGCCGCAGCAGCAGACTCCATTCTTCTGCGTGCCGGCAGAGAAGTGGAGAAACCGGCGGATGGCGCCCGGGATCTGCGCAGCCTGACCCTGCGCGACATTGCCCGATCCACTCTCCGCATTGAGGGCGTTGAGGGCTGGGAGCGCATGAGTAATGATCAGCTGTTCCGCGCCATCGTTAGTCCCGGTTCCGCTTTCAGCTCCATCATGGACGATTGTGTCCATAAGACTATGTCGAATGCTTACAAGACCGCAGATACCACCTTCCAGCTGTGGACTTCCAAAGGCACCCACGCGGATTTCCGTCCGAAGAAAATCTACGAGATCAGTGAAGCCGGCGAGCTGGACGAGGTCAGGGAGAATGGCGAATTCAAGTTCGGCAGCGTGTCTGATGACAGTGTTACCAGCGTTCTCGCCACCTTCGGCAAGAAGTTTGGCTTCACCCGCAAGGCACTGATCGATGATGACCTTGATGTGCTTACCAAAATTCCTGCAGCATATGTGCGTGCGGCGAAGCGCGGAGTCAATAAGGCAGTATATAATCTGCTGATCAAAAACCCTGTGATGGCAGATGGGAAAAACCTTTTCAGCGCCGATCACGGCAACATCGGTACCGCTGCGGCACCCTCTGTCGGTTCCTACAGTGAGGCGCTTGGTCTGATGGCGGCGCAGAAGGACAGCGGCGGCAAGGCTTTCCTCAATATCCGTCCCAGATTCATTCTGTGTTCTCCGTTTGCTTACGCTGAGCATGCGCAGATGATCCATTCCGTTGCGGATCCCAATGGCAAGAATTCCGCTGTGGTCAATCCCTTTGACGAGCAGCATTTTGGTCTCCAGCTCGTGATGGATGCAGAGCTGAACGACATGAAGAACGGCAGCGCATATCCCTACATCTTCGCTGCCGACAGCAATTCCTGCGGTACCATTGAGGTTGGCTACCTCAACGGCAACGAGGAACCGATCCTGGAATCTCGTGCCGGCTTTGATTTCCTGGGAATCGAGTGGCGGATCTACACCGATTACAGCGTTACGCTGCTCAACCACCGCGGTTTCGTAAAGAATGCTGATGTTTGATGACATCTGAAAGGAGAAGATAACTATGGCTAAAGCAATCTATGTGCAGGAAGGGGTCAATGTTGATTACCTCAATTCCGGCACTGCCACCATCGCCTATGGTGACATCCTCGTATATGGTGACCGACTCGCTGTTGCTGCCTGCGAGATACCCGCCGGAGAGGTAGGGACGGTGTCCCTCAATGGCGTCTATGAGATGCCGGCTGAGACTACCGCTGCCTTTACTGTTGGTGCCACCGTGTATTGGGATGGCACCAATAATGTGGTGACCGCTACTAAGGCTACCGGTGGTGCCATTACAGCCGGTGTGGTGATCGAAGCGAAGGCGCAGGCTGCCGGTGCTTGCCTCATCCGTATCGGCTGAGGAGGCGTTATGAAAAAAGTAAAGCTGCTGAAGGACGCTTTTTTGGAGGGACGGCTGCTTCCTCCCGGAAAGCTGGTAGATGTTCCTGATGAGGTTGCGTTGGCGATGATCGCCAACGGCAACGCATCTCCCATACTGGCAGAGGAAGCAGCACCCGAGGTCAAGGAGAACGCCGTCTCTGCAGAAGTGCAGTCTGCCGATGAACAGCCTGAACCCGCAGCGGTTCAGGCACCAGAGCCGGAGCAGAAACTGGGGCGTGGTTTGAAATGAACCTGAAAGACCAGATGGCAGCGGATGTGGATACTGTGTTTTTCAACTTTGACGAGATGGCGGAGAGTATCACCATAAACGGGAGGGGAGTCCCTGCCATTGCCGATACGGATACGCTGTCCGGATTTATGAAATATGGCATTCATGTCGGCGAGAAGCTGGTATTTCTCCGAGCGCTGGACTTTCCCGGGCGTTTCCGTCCGGGAGAGCCCATCCTGCTGGAGAAGGAAAAGTGGTTCGTGGTGAGCTGTGAGGGCGATGATAACATGCTGCAGCTTGTGCTGGAGCGTCATATGAGGTGATTCTGGGTGTCGCAAAGAGAGTTTGTGGTGGATACTCGCCAGATGGAAAATCTGCGAAAAGAGTTGGCGGTGCTGCCGACGGATCTTCGTGCGGCGGTAAGGAATTCACTTCGCGCCGGCGTGAAGAGTTCACTGAAGCAGGTAGTGATGGACCACTATGCGCTGAACCTTCGGGGAAAGCGAAGCACCTACACGGTGCGGGATTATCGCAGCTCGGAGAACAACCAGGAGGAGATCCGGTTTGTGGTTTCTGGTCGGCTGTTGACGCTTTCACACTTTAACTTTTCGCCGCAGGTGTCGCATGTAGGGAATCCCAGTGTGGAGATCTTCCGGGGACAGGTGAAGAAGGCGTCAGCAATCATGGGCGATGATGGGAAATACCATAAGCCCTTTGTGATGAAAACCGGGGCAAGGGACATCGGCAAGGTGCAGCTTAATGTATTCCGAGCAACCGGAGGTAAGACCCGTACCGGCAAGTCAAGGCTAAAAAGCTACCGAACATTGTCGGTACCGCAAATGCTTGGCAATGAGGCGGTAGCCGATGAGGCACAGACTGTAATGCTACAGGTATTTGAGCGGGACCTGATGAAAAATATCGAGAAACGGACGGGTTTGATGCAGGAGAACATCTTAAAGGAGTAAGTCAATGACGGTAAAGTATCTGACGGATATCAAGGAGTTCCTGGAGCGGAATGTCGCTCCGAAGATAAGTCTGCGCGGGATTGCGGATAAAGATGATACGACCTGCTTGATGGTCAGCCCGCATGTTACCGTTGGATTGCCTATCACCTTTGATACTCCGGCTTGCGTCAGAGATAAGATTCCGGGGATCGTAGTTGGACTTGCGGCTCCAATCGAGTATTCGCAGGAGATCGCACAGATCCCGGTGGAACTGGCAGTGGTCGCTTACTGCCCTGGCACACAGGATGAATTCGGGCTGAGTTATGACAATACCGGCTTTTGGGATGTTTGCAATCTTTCAGATCTGATCGTGCGTGAGCTTTTTGCCGCCGATACAATCGGGGGACTGTACCTGTCTGATCGAGTAGTGCAATGTCGACCGGATAATGAGCAGTACGGCGATTACTGGATGGGATCTGTCACCTTTACGGTTAAGGCACACGGAGTGCCGGAGCTGCGCCAAAGAGAGCTCTTATAATTTAGGAGGATCAAGATGAGTTATAAGCATGGCATTTATGCCAAGAGAATAGCTGGTGATTCGGTGACCCCCGAGGTGAGCGGCACTCTGCCGGTCTACTTCGGCGTAGCACCGGTCCACCAGCTCGAAAGTTATGAGGGTAAAACCAATGTGCCGATTCTTTTGGACGGTGCATCGGAGGCTGTGAGTAAGATCGGATACAGCCTCCTGTGGGACGATTACAGCCTTTCCGAGGCGGTGTTTGCGCATTTTATGCGTGTTGATGCGGTTGGTCCCATTGTTGTGATCAATGTGCTTGACCCGGCGAAGCACCGGGAATCGAGCGATACTACGGCGACGCTGACCTTTGCAAATGGCAAGGCAGAGATTGCCGACGACAAAGCAATCCTTAGTACAATCACACTGACCGGAAAGACCAAGGGCACTGACTATACGGTGGAAGCAAATGATGACGGTACGGCGGTGATTGTCCGCGATCTGACCGGTACAATGACTACCGCAGCGGTGACCTATCGAAAGATCGACTTGACGGCAGTGAGTGTAGATGCTGTTACAGCATCTATTTCCGCTGTGCTGCCAAATGTCTATGAGGTGACCGGCATGATTCCATCTCTTCTGTTGGCACCGGGCTGGTCGCAGAGTAAAGCGGTTGCGGATGCGCTGGTAAAGGCTGCCGATAAGATCAACGGACATTGGGATGCTTATGCATTGGTTGATATTGCTCCCACCGCTGCCACGGTAACCGCCGCCAAAGCAAAAAAGAATGCTGAGGGTAGATCTACTGCCAAGGAAACTCCCTGCTGGCCCATGGTGACGGACGGGATCCGTAATTATCACCTGAGCTGTCTGAGTGCAGTAATGCATCAGATGGTGGATGCGGAGAATGAGGATATCCCGTATGAGAGCTGCTCCAACAAGATCCTTGCAGGTATTACCGGTCTGGTGGTTGAGAACAGCTCCGGCGATGCTGAAGCAATTAAGATGACGATAGAGAATGCCAATGAACTCAATGCCGTGGGTATTCGCACAGCCCTGTTCTGGGGCGGAAGCTATCGCATTTGGGGACCGCACACCGGAGCGTACAGCTCAGAGGGTGATAATGCCGCAGATGAGATCTTCGATTGCAGTGTCCGCATGGTTCGGTGGCTCGGTAACACCTTCCAGGCATTGTACGGTGATGTGATCGACCGCCCGATGCATCGGGCACTGGTCGATTCTATCCTCAATGAGGAGCAGATGCGCCTCGATAACCTTGTGAGCCGCGGGGCGTTGCTGGGCGGAAAGATCCGTTTTGACGCCGCGGCAACTCCGACCAATGATATCGTATCCGGTGAATTTGCTCTGGATGTGGACTATACCACTACGCCGGCGGCGCGTGCTATTGTGTGCCGTTATCGCTATTCCAGCAGTGGGCTTTCCAAACTGACGGGAGGTGAGGAGTAATGAGCAGTGTAGCAGTAGTTGCGTCCAAGTATCTTATCGATGGCGAAGTAATCGCTGAACAGGTCAAGGTGACACTGCCGGAGATCAAATGGAAGACCGCTACCATCAGCGGCGCAGGGCTGGGCGGGGATATCGAAGTTCCGCTGACCGGACTGACCGAGACGATGTCCAGCCAGGTCGATCTCCGCTCTGTGACCCACGCTGATGCGGTCCGGGCGATGGCGCCTGGCTTCCGCAGCCATGAGGTCCGTTTCTTGCGGGATACGATAGGCTCGGATGGGACACTGTTCCGCGCCGGCACTAAGATCTATTTGCAGGCTGCGGCGAAGAGCCTTACTCCCGGAACGGTACAGATCGGTCAGCAGATGGATTCCAACGCGGCATATACGGTCGTCCGATACCGCATGGTGGAGGACGGAGAAGAAACATTCTTGATCGACCAGCTGAATCAGATTTTTAAGTTGGGTGGCAAGAATTACAGTGACAGCTATCAGCTGTAAGGAGGAGCAATGGAAAAAGTATTGACCCTGAAAACACCATTGATGGTTGATGGGGAAGAACTCAAGGAGCTGCCTTATGACTTTGAGGCAATGACCGCTGGCAGTCTTCTGCGTATCGCCGGAGATATGGCTGCAACAGGACATTCCCGCACAACAGTGCAGGAGTATGACTCAGACTATCACTTCTTTCTCTTTGCTCAGGCGGTCGAGCTTGCGACCAAAGGCAAGGTATCCACTCCTGATGTGTTGCGACTCTCTGCTATTGATGCAATCAAGGGAGGTGCCCTTGCTCGCAGTTTTTTCTTCCTTTAAGCGTTCCCTGGGATCCAAGGGAGTTGCGGGAGCTGCTGTTTAAGCTCTCGTGGGCTTCCCGCACTTCACTGGAATGGTGGATCGGGTTGACGCTAAGGGAAATTGGCGATTGGGCAGAAGTGGTGTTGACTGCGTTGAATGAGATGAGAGAGGAGCGTGACGGATAAGTGGCAAGCAGCAAGGAATTAAAGGCACTGATTACCTTGGCTGGTAAGGTAGATCCGTCCCTCCAGAGTGCTTTGTTAAAAGCACAAAAGGGTACAGCAGATACCACCATGAAGCTTTCCAAGCTGGAGCAGGTCGGCGTGAAGGCGTTGAATGCGACCCGTAAGGCTGCCAAGGCGACTGCGGTTGGTCTGGCAGCGCTTGCCGTGTCCGGCGGCGCAGCGCTGTGGCAATTGGGCAAGGAGGGTATCGAGACCGCCTCGAACCTTGCGGAGGTGCAGAATGTTGTTGATGTAACATTTGCTGATTCGGCAAAAGAGATCGACGCATGGAGCAGTAATCTGCTCAATTCCTATGGCTTGGCGGAGCTGGCTGCTAAGAAGTACGCATCGACGATAGGCGCCATGCTTAAAAGCTCGGGCGTTGCTGATGACGATATGCGGGTGATGAGCAAGGACCTTACCCAGCTGGCAGCGGATATGGCATCGTTCTACAACCTTGATTCAGATGAGGCGTTCAATAAGATTCGCTCCGGCATTTCAGGCGAGACAGAACCGCTGAAACAGCTCGGTATCAATATGTCGGTCGCTAATATGCAGGCATTTGCGCTGTCTAAGGGCATTACAAAGTCCTACAGCGCAATGTCTCAGGCGGAGCAGATGACGCTGCGGTATCAGTACCTGATGTCAGTTACCGCTGACGCACAGGGGGATTTTGCCCGAACCTCGGACAGCTTTGCCAACCAGCAGAAGCTCCTGAAGGAAAACATGAGCCAACTGGCGGCGACGATTATGACAGGTGCAGTTCCCGCACTGGCAGCCGGCGCAAAGAACCTGAATGCCATGATAGCCTCTGTGGACACAGAAACGCTGGGGAGCTTTGTGACGCAGATTGTAAACCTCGCAGTTGGTCTGATGCCGATTGCGACAGATCTCCTACCGGTGATCACCAGACTGCTGAGCTCAATTCTACCACCGGTGCTGGAGCTTGTAAGAGTGGTGCTGCCGCCTTTGACCAAGTTCCTGGATTTGGTGGTGCGCGTGATCAGTAAGATCATTCAGATCGGTGTTGATGTTTTCAAATCTCTCTTTGGCAGTGGTAAACAGCAGACTGCAGTAGACCTGGGCAATGCTCAAGGTGTATTGGTGGACAACTACGGAAAGTTTGCTCAGGGCGGCTTTTCGGCTCGCCCAGCGATCTTTGGCGAGGCTGGGCTTGAGGCGGCGATCCCGATTAAGCGCGGTAACCGCCGGAGCATTTCTCTTCTGCAGCGTACCGCCCAGCTGCTTGGGGTATCCAATCGGTTCTATGGCGGCAGTTTTGTATATTCTCCTGTCATCAATGACGGAGATCCGGAACGACTGCAGCCGATTCTGCGCCGGCACTACGAGGATATGAAGCGCATGTGGCAGGAGTGGCAGAACAGAGGGAGGCGGTTGAGCTTTGGGTGAGTATATTTACACGACCTTGGAAGGGGATACCTGGGATATGATCGCTCTGGATTTTTACGACGACGAATTCCTGATTGCTCCGCTGATGGAGCGTAATCCGGCTTTGGCGCAGTACGCTGTATTTCCGGCAGGGATTGAGCTGCGAGTGCCGCTTATTGAGCAGTCGGCGGCATCATCGCTGCCGCCCTGGAGGAGATAACGATGGAGCTGATTTACAACGGTGTTGATATCAGCTCCTCGCTTACGCTGCAGACAGCAAACCTGATCGACTCTGCCGGTGGGAGGTTTGACAGCATAGAGCTGGAGTTCGAGGATAGTGCAGGGGATTGGAGCCGGTGGAAGCCGACTCTGGGCGATACAGTGCGCTTGATCCAGGATGGTTTTGATACCGGAACCTGCTATGTCGATGGACTCGGGCAGCGCCGCGGCATATTCCGTATTACGGCGCTGTCGGCATCGGTGGAGGCGAAAGAACCCCGAAGTCGCAGCTGGGAAAGGGTACGCTTTTCGGAGATCGTGCAGGACTGTGCGGATCGTTATGGCTTTGCAGTGTTGATGTATGGAATGGATGATCCACTCTACGATTGGGTCGATCAGCATGAGCTTCCGGACTTCGAGTTTTTGTCGCAGCGCTGTACTCTTGAGGGTGCAACGCTGAAAATCAATAACGGGACTGTGATTGTGTGGAAAAAGTCTGTACTGGAGGAGCGGGAGCCTGTGAAAGGTGTCTCTGCCCTGGATTTCTGCGGTACGCCAGATTATAACCGGCGGGGAGATCTCTACCGTGTGGTTACTGTTTCCTTTGAAGGTATTTCCGGCAGCTTTACAGCGCCGGTGGGTGATGGAATGGACATAGTGATCCCAAACATCTTTGTGAGCAGTATTGCGGAAGCCCAACGCTTTGCCGCAGGTATTGCGCGAGAGCACAATGCATTGGGCGAAACCATCGAGGGAACTGTCCCGCTGGATCTTACCATTGCCGGCGGTTCGCTGGTCACCATTACCGGTTTGGGTACCGGTGATGGGGTGTATGTCGTAGATGAAGTGGAACATCATCTGCAGGAACGCCAAAGCGACCTGACTTTGCGCAAAAGACTGAGGGGGTACTGATGTTGATGTATGTGACCAAAGCAAAAATATCATCGGTTGGTTCTGCCGGCTGCCGTATAGTAGTCGGCGGTCGTGTAACGGCGGAGCTGCCGGCAGTTAAAGGGTGTTTTACACAAAGCAATCCCGCGGAGCCGGGGATGAATGTAGTGGTTGCATTGAGTGAGAGTTATGCGAGCGGAGTGATATTGGGGGTGCTTTAATGGATTGGCGTACTGATGATCTGATGGTTGGCAGCTTCGGTGGCTTTTCATTTCTCCGTCGATATGGTCTCACCAACTTTGCCATGCAAAGTACCCTTGCCACGGAGCCGCAGAATCAGACCGGCAGGAAGCCCAGCACCATTGTTGACGGACCGGATCTCCAATCTGTCCAGTTCGATCTAAGGTTGTCCCGCGCTCTTGCTGTGGATCCAGACGCCATCATCAAGGAACTGCAATCGCTTTTGGATGCCCAAAGCCCACGGCAATTGGTTATGGGCGGAAAGGTACTTGGTTCTTATCGATGGCTGCTTAAATCCGTATCAGTGACTGATGCGGTACACAGCGCCGATGGCGGTATCGTGTATTGTTCGGTATCTCTTACATTTGAGGAATATGTGCGGCGAGGTGTCCGTGAGACCGCGACCTCCAGCACCTCGTCCTCAAGCCCGGGTATTGTATCAAATACGACATCAAAAACAACGGAGACCCCCAGTTCTACCCCGGAAGAGAAGAAAGAGGGGAAGCGGGTAATTTACAATCCCATTGGCATACCGATTGCGGGAAAGATACCGGATGCGTCCGATCTAAAGCGGGGCTATGAGAACCTGAAAGACGGGGAATTGTTTTTGAAGATGAAAACCGGAACGGCGAGTCTATCAGAAGGTTTTCGTTTCTTTGAAAAGCAAGATCAGTCCAAGTCGGGAGGCTTATTGAGATGACCTATACGATCAAACCAGGTTCCGGAAATCTTAACTGGAGCGCACACGGTGTGGACCGGATCCTGCAGAATGTGCAGAATCTGCTGTCTTTGGCAGCATATGAGGTCGCATTTGACCGCACCAGAGGGTTGCCGACCTCTTTGATGGATATGCCCGCCGGCGAGGCGGCAAATCTGTTTATTGCGAAAGCGACCGAACAGCTGCAGCGGTTTGAGCCGCGGGCAAAGATTATTTCGGCGGTGTTGGAGGGTGTGACCGCCGATGGACAGATAGACTATGAGGTGGTGATGGACATTGGCATTTGATGTGATCAGCATGGATCCAAAGTATTGGTACGATAAGATGATCCGTGAGCTGGAGCAGGAGATCGGTGAAACACTGTATCCAGGTGATGAACGCCGGATTGTGGCAGAAGAGCTTTTTTATATCATAATGAGCATTGCAAACTTTGCCAATGCCCGCGCAAATGCCCAGCTTATCGTATCTGCCGTTGGCGATGACCTTGAAGCACTGGGGGCATTGCTTGGGGTAAGCCGTTTGCCGGCATCCGCTGCCACCGTGACAATGAAGTTTACGGTGGCAGCACCGGCAGGAGAAACGGTGGTGGTTCCTGCGGGAACCCGTGTTACTGCCGATGGCAAGCTGTTCTTTGCAACGATGGAGCAAACTTCGGCGGCTTACGATGTAGGGAGCGTGGATATCGATACGATTGCTTTGACCGCGGGCGCGGCAGCCAACGATATAAGCGCCGGCAGCATTACTACGCTGGTTGATCCGATCCCGTATATATCTGCGGTAACCAATTCCGCTGCGCCTTCGGGTGGCAGTGATATCGAGGACGATGATAGCCTGCGCCGCCGTATTATGCTGGCGCCTCACTCCTTTTCTTCTGCAGGTGCCGCAAAATCCTATGAGTACTGGGCGCGAACAGCTGATCCGGCAGTTGCAGATGCCAAGGCGGCATCGCCCAGCGCCGGAGTGGTCAATGTGACAGTCTTGATGGATGGAGGAAAAATTCCGACTGCGGCACAGCTTAAAGCCGTTGAGAATGTCCTGTCGGCTCAGACAGTTCGACCGCTGGGGATTCAGGTTAATGTGGTTGCAGCAGAGGCTGTATCTTATACAGCGACTGCTAAGTACTACATTTCTTCCGACGATACGGCGGAGATCAATGCCATCAAATCCAGGGTAGAATCAGCTTATGCCGATTACCTTGTGTGGCAAAAGGCGGTGCTTGGGCGTGCAATCAATCCCGATGAGCTGCGACGCCGCCTGTTGACCGCCGGCGCAAACCGTGTGGATCTCTCCTCGCCGCAATGGACAGCACTCGATGATGATCAGGTTGCTGCGGAGAGCACTTCCAGCGCCCTGACCTATGGAGGTACGCTGTGATGATACTGACGGCGCTTGATCTGGTGAGCTTGCTGCCTGGCTTTCTCAGGGAGGATGTATTTTCCCAGGCGGTGTGCAGGGCATTGGAACCGCTGCTGAGCCAAATAGTAACGGACTTGGATCTTCTTAATACATATACCTCGGTTGATAGGCAGCCAGATGGTGTGCTGGATCAGTTGGCAGTCGGTTGGGGGGTATCCTGGTACAACGGCGAGGATACGATTGACGCAAAGCGACGAATCATCAGAGATGCGCTGCGGGTCTTCGGACGCCTTGGCACAGTCTCCTCGCTGACGGACGCATTGGCTGCTAATTTCGGCGATGCCTCTGTGGATGAATGGTGGGACTATGACGGTGATCCATGCCACTTTAAGATCTTAATTGAGGACCCGTCCGCAACGGGGGACCGGGCAGCGCGGTTTGCCGAAACGATGAAAGAGACGATGGCGCTGCACGCCAAGCTGGATAGAATCGTGTTGCTGAAAAGCTCTGCGACACCAGAATGCTTTGGCTGCAGCGGCATGATATCCCGAAAGACAAGGAGTGTGGTGATGGATGGCTAATTGGTATGGACATAGCATGACGGCTGCAGGGCAGAACCTGATCGCAAAAGTGAACTCACGCGAGCTGCCCTTGAAGTTTACCAGCGTAAAGATGGGGAGTGGTGCGCTGGGCAGCCGGACGGTTGCCGCACTGACGGCACTCATTGAAAGTAAGCTTTCCCTTGATATTGCGGAGACACCGAAAAGGTCTGGCACCGGTCGCTGGAATGTGACGGCTGTTTACAACAATTCTATGATTCAAACCGGCTTTTACTTTCGGGAGTGGGGTATCTTTGCGCAGGACCCCGACACTCAAGGTGAGGTGTTGGTTTTCTACGCTAATTCCGGTGACAGTGCGGACTTTATTCCGGCATTCGATGGTACCGGATCTACTACTGCGTCTTACATTGAGGAGCGTCTGATCTGTGCGGTAGCAGTGGGAAATGCAGCGGTAACTGCTGTGCTGAGTTCTGAGCAATATGCCTCTTACGACGACCTGCAGGATCATGTTGCCGATGCGGATAATCCACACAAGGTGACTAAGGCGCAGGTGGGCTTGGGCTCGGTAGACAACACAAGCGATGTGGACAAGCCGGTTTCTACGGCGCAAGCAGCGGCTATCGCAGCCTGTAAGGTCTCGGTTAAATCCGTAACGATGCTGGCGGCATCCTGGGTTGGATCTGATCCATATACGCAGCAGGTGGTCGTTGATGGGGCTGCGGCAAACAGTAAGGTGGATATTCAGCTAAGTGCAGAACAGCATGCAGCCTTGGGTGATCTGGGTATTGATTTTTTGCAAATCGAAAATGCAAACGGTACCTTAACGGCGAAAGTAAAGGGTGGTAAGCCTACATCAGATCTTACGGTACAGGTAACGATAGTGGGGGTGGTGCAGTGAACCTGAATGATAGATTCTGCGCACCGGCTGGGCGCGGAGCGGTGGGACGATACACCACGCCGACCCATATTTTTACCGTTCCGTTTGATACCGGAACGATCTCCATGCTGGCGGTAATCTATAAGCAGGATGACAAAGTTGTGCTCGTAAAAGACCTCAGTGATTGTGAATTGGGGGACAAAACAGTTTCTTGTTGTTTGACGGAAGCGGAAACCGCACTTTTTAGTGCCACACCGCAGGTGCAGATACAGCTTAGAGTCGGCATCGGAAATGCAAGGCTAAATTCCAACATTCTCAATGTGTCTGTTGCGGATGTCCTAAAAGAGGGGCTGCTGGATGAGATCGCGGGCGGTGATGATAAATGATTTTTGAAACGGCTTTCCGATCCTCTGAAAACCAATTCCAAACATCTTTTGCGTCCCCGACACCTATTTTTGCAATCTCTTTCGGCAGCGTGGTTGGCGTAGCGGCAGAGGTTTACAAAGGTGATTACACCGTCACCCCTGCTGTTACCGACCAACTGCTGTTGACAAAGGAAAAAATGTTGAAAGATAACATGACCTTTAAGGCCGTACCCAAACAAATCGTAGACAACCCCTCCGGGGGAAAGACTGTAACCATAGGAGGCTGAAAATGGCTGATACAAAGTACAATTCCAAAATAATCTTTTACGGTGAAACCTTGATGGACTTGACCGGTGACACGGTTGACCCCGCAAGTTTGCTCAAGAGCAAAACGGCACACGATAAGACCGGCGCTCCAATTACCGGCACCTGTCCGTATGATGCCGATACTTCCGATGCAACCGCTACCGCTGCGGAAATCCTTAATAGCAAAACCGCCTATGTGGACGGCGCTAAAGTAACCGGCTCTATGCCGAACAAGGGCGCCGTTTCCCTCTCCATCGTTGACAAATCCCCGGTAGCAATCCCTGCCGGTTATCACGATGGCTCCGGCTCTGCTGCCATCGACAGCACCGAAGCCGCAAAAATCATTGCCGGTAACATTAAATCCGGTGTGTCCATCCTTGGCGTAACCGGTGATTACGCCGGTGAGTTGACCAAGGGCCAGAAAAAGACCGTAACCCCGGCCAAAGCACAGTTTAGCGTCCTCCCCGATGATGGCTATGACTTCCTTTCTGAGGTAGTCGTAAACGGAGTGCCGATTGCTTATGCCGATAACCCCGCAGGAGGGCAGACCGTAACGATTGGAGCGTGATTAGATGGCGGTTAACAAGGTAGCGTTTTTCGGAAACACAATCATGGATATTTCGGACACTACCGCCGACGAAAGCTCCGTTGTTGCCGGAAAGCAGTTTTACAAAGCAAATGGCGCAAGAGCGACCGGGACCGCCGACTACCAGCCGAAAATCACTACGCAAACCGTATCGTTAAGCGGTAGCTGGATCGGCAGCGGCCCGTATTATCAAACGATACTTACGGGCCAAGCCGCCGGTCTCCAAGTCAACCTCAATCCCACTATTGACCAGCTTGCAGCACTCGCAGATGCTGGTGTTACCTCGATGGTGGCGGCAAATGAAAACGGAACGGTAAAGATATACGCAGCTGGTGCGGCTCCTGCGGCGATGAGCCTACAAATCACAAAGATTATGACTTATTAAGGAGGACAATAAAATGAGCGTAATTTATGGTAACCCAATTATTACCAACGGGGGGGGGTAAAACTCAACATTGATTACGGTGCAACCCCTCCCACAGACACCACCAAGCTCTGGGTACCATTGGCAACAAAGCCGAGTGCTGTTGAGTGTAGTCCTGTGTTGGATTATGGCGATGATATTTTCGTTTCGCAGCCTTATACTGCTATACCAAATGAACAAAAAGTAAGTTCATCATTTGCCAATGTTGGTAGTAGCGTTTATATCATTGGTGGTAGTAATTCTAATTCTACTACTGCTGTTCAGTCTAAAAATATTAGCTGTTACAATGTTTTGAGCGGTTCTCTTATCACAAAAACAGCTAAATTGCCAATGCCGTTAAGTGCTACATTTTGTGCAGCAATAGGAACAAAAATATATATTTTTGGCGGCCGTGAAGTAGTCAATATCTATCAAGGTATTTATAACTACAATACAAATGTTTATTGCTATGATACAGTTGCGGACACGATTGAAACATTAAGCGTAAAACTTCCGAAAACCATGTGCGCGCGGAACAATCCTTATGGGTGTATTTCAGTAGGAACAAAAATATATACGCTTGGATGGTTTACCGATAGCAATGACAGTTTTGAAATATATTGTTTTGATACTGTGTCGAACACATTTTCTCTGTGCTCTGGTGCTGCTCCATATATTGGTGGCTTGGCCGCTTGCGCGATAGGTAAAAGAATATACTATTTTGGAGGAAGAGTGAGCGGTGGCGCAGGAAGTAACTCAATACAGTATTATGATACGGTTGAGCAAAAAGTAACGCAGATTACGCAACGATTACCTGTAAGCACATACGGTATTGGCTGTTGTACTGTGGATGGAAAGATTGTTTATTTGTTTGGTGGATTTTCAGAAAAAACTAAAATATATAAATTCGATACTCAAAGTGAAACGCTTGAGGTTGTTAATTCCACTATTCCAGTTCAAATTTACGGAGAGTGGTGTTCTTCTGTCGGATTTGATATTTATCTTATAGGGGGCACTTCCGGTAGCGGCACTTTTTATACTTCTGTTGAGAAGTTTTCTCTATCTACTCCACTTCAGCAAAATAATCTATTCTTGCAGGCCGACTTTGGATTTGATAATCCATTCCCTCTCATAGATGACGGCAAAACAAAGATAACTGCTTATTTGCGCAATGCTTATCTTGGGGACAACAACAACATAGCACAATTAACAAATGCATATCTGTATGACACAGCTTCGAGCCAATGGAAATCCCTCTCCGGTGAAAGCTATGTAGCAGATATGCAGAACGCACTAAATATATTAGGGGTGACTTAAATACTCACCCCGGAAAGGGTGAATATGAGTATTTTAGGAAATCCCATTACGCTGGGTGGCGGCGGAGCTGATTTGAACATTGACTTTGGCTCCACACCTCCCGCAGACACAAGTAAGCTGTGGGTTCCGCTGGCAACAAAGCCGAATAAGACTTCCATTATCTCCTACTTTGATGGCCAAACAGGGAATCTTCAATCGATTGGTTCTTTTTCTCCAGAGTCTGGTGCTGGCTATGGGTCTTTAACACCAAGAATGGTGGGGGATGAACTTTGGGTCGTGCGCGTCAACACATTTACGAATAGTGTTGAAAGAACTGTTATAGCGAAATTCAATCTCAAAACAAAGCAGTTTGTTGAAACCTTAACAGCATATAATATTGGCTATATGGGATGCGGAATTGTAAAAGTTGGAGATAAGATATATTCGCTAAACACGAGATATTCAAGTGGTGGTTATGCCTACACCGAGGATAAAATGTGTATTATCGACCCGACAACAGGAATGTATAACTGTACCACTCTTTCAATCAATGCAATTATTCCATATGCTTTTACAAGTGCAGTTACAGATGGGAAATACATTTATGCTCTTGGCGGTTCTAATAGCGACTCCGTTGATAGGATGTTGGTTATCGACCCTGAATTATTGAAGATTACAAAAACCATCTATTTTGGAACCAGCTTGTTTCGTGCCACAAGCATTATATACTATAACGGATTTGCATATTTCGCTTACAACAATACTTTAACGGTATTGGAATGTACGACTCGTATAAAAAGAATAAATCTAACAACATTTGAACATTCTGACATATACCAAAGTGGAGCTGATATGAAGTCAAGCTATCAATGGTCGCTTACAAATGATGGCGAAACGGCATTTTTGGCTTGGGCAAGCTGGGGAAACGCATCTTCAAGCACAAACTATTCATCGAAAACGTTAAGGTTTAATCTCCTTGACACAAATATAAACCCTGTTGTTGTTAGCGAACAAAAGCCCGGAAATGGCACGTCAAGATTGTTCCAAGAGGCGCACCTTGGAAATATTTATTCTTGCTTGGACGACACCTTATATACAATTCCTTACAAGCGTGACTTGGCGAGTGGTGATTTGGCGATAACTGCCGATGTTTCCCGTGACGGTATTGATATTTTGGCCGACAAGAATAATTCTATCTTCATAAATCCGATATCGGTTTATCTTGGGGATGAAAATTCCGTAGCGCAGAAAGTGGATGCATATTTGTACGACAACGCAGATGGAAAGTGGAAAACGCTTGACGGTGTTTCTTATACAGCGGATATGCTCAACGCACTTAACATTATGGGGGTGAATTAAATGGGCTACTATACCGAAAAGGCCAAGGAAGTAAAAGCAAAGCAGGAAGCCGAAGTGAACGAACTGCTCCAGTTAATCGCTGATGCAGTAGAAGAAAAATACCAAGAAGATATGGAGGTCATCAACAATGTATAAGATGATGAAAAAGCTGATTGAGAAGAAGTTTTACAAGACTGCTGACGAAGCACAGGGCAAGCTGGATGTATTTTTTGCCTGTAACCGTCTGACCGATGACGAGTACAGCGAGCTGACGATGCTTGTGGAGACTACTTATACTGCGGAGGTGTAAGCCTATGGAGCCGAGCGTTATTGTCGCAATCGTAACTGGCATCGCATCGGTCGCTGCCGTAGTCATAACAAATAACAAAAGCAACATGGAGCGTGACAACAAGGCCGATATCGAACGAGCCGTTACCATCGAGAAGCTGGACGAGCTTACAAGAGAGGTAAGACGGCACAACGGCTTTGCGGAGAGAATTCCCATCTTGGAGGAACGGACAACCACCCTCACCAAAAGAGTAACCAACCTTGAGCAGAAGAAAGGAGCTTGAACATGAACGAATTTGTAACTTGGACTTCCCTCGGTACTTACGCAGGCGCAGTCATGATGGTCACCATCATCACCCAGTTTTTGAAGCAGACCCCCCTGCGGAACATCAACACTAACCTCTTGGCCTATGTCGTATCGGTACTCATCCTTGTAGGCGCAGAAGCGTTTACGGGAGCCGAGCTGACGGTGCAGGGCGTTATCCTGTGCCTGCTTAATGCGGTTATCGTGGCCTTGGCTGCCGGTGGTACTTATGATGCTGCCACAACTGGCATGATTAAACACACTGATGTGGCTATTTTGGATGCCGAAGGAAAGGGGGAAGCCTAATGGCTTTCCTCTCTCCCGATAATGTGCGCTATGATAACGGCGTAAAAATCTGTGAAAAGCTTATTCCTGATAGCGCCGTATGGAACCGAGACTATACCGAGGCCGGTTATACATACCGCAAAGGTACGCAGTACAAGGCAAACCGGGCGTTATCCGCTATTAACGGTGTGACTATTCACAATACTGGTCGGATTAAAGTCCCCAACGGTACCACAATGGCGGAGCAGTACACCAGAGCGACCTACCCGAACTGCAATATGGGGTCTGTCCGTGTCCACTACTATGTGGACGAGAACGAAGCATGGCAGAACCTTGACGAGGGCGAGGTCGGCTGGCACGCTGCTGATGGAAACTACGGCCCCGGCAACAGCACTACCATCGCCATCGAGATCATCATGGACGGCACTGACGCCGAGTATAACCGGATTGCCGAAGATAACGGTGCAAGACTTTGCGCTGCGGTCCTCAAGCGGCACGGTTTGGACGAAACCGCAGTCTACCAGCACCATGACTGGTACGCAAGGAAAGATTGCCCTGCCTATATCAGACCGCACTGGAGCGCGTTTTTGGCGTTGGTGCGGCAGTATCTCAATAACGATACGCAGGTGCCGAGCGATTATGATAAGCTGGTTGCAGAGCTGGCAGATCTCAAAGAGCAGCTCCAGCTGCAGCATACCAATGCGCAGGATTTCCGTGATGAGATCCTCTCAGTGGTCGCAAAATATGAGACGAAATAAAAGTAGCCCGGGACGGTTTTTGCTGTCCCGGGCTTTGCCTTATCCATTTGTCAAGTGCAACTCTCTTTTCAATGCGGATTGGAGCACAGCAGAGAAATTAACGCCTGCTTTTTCTGCTTCGAAATTGAGCCATGAGGGAATGGTGCAATTCTTTTTCACGGTACGCAAATCGTTCTTCCTGCGGTACTCTGCAAAGTCCACATCGACCAAAGTAACAATATCGCTACCTGCAGCACCTTTTTGGACTGCTGCGAAGGCAGATGGATCGGGGAGGGCTTTCCCGTCGTCCTGCATATCAATACCCATAAGACCGATGGCATCGCGTGCCATTTCAATTGCATCTGTAAGAGTATCTCCCTCGGTGTTAATGTTAAAATCGGGAATATACACCACAAAGCCGACTTCGTCTGGTGTTAAAACAATTGGATAAGAATTTTTCATGATTATACCTCCATTCCATGGGAAGGAGGGGCTTATTTCAGCCCTCTCCTTTTTATAATCGCCTTTGCCAAGATTTCTTTTACTTCTTTGTGCCGTGGTATTGTTTCGGTATCAGTACCATTTGTATATATATCATGGTTCCCGCCGTTTCGCTTTAGATACCATCCGTTTTGCTCTAAAAGTTCGATAAGGTCTTTTCTTTTCATTCTTTGCCCTCCTTACATTTTACATTATACGCCCTTAATACGCATTTGTCAATAGTTTTTCTCAGGTTTATAAGGAAAATTACTGTAGTCCTATAATAGAATATGAATCACTTTTTCAATTTTAATTGACATATGGTGGCATATGTGATACTATTGTAATGCGGAGAAACGGGAAATCATAGTTGATCGGGGGTATAATTAGTGTCCCAGATAGATAAACTGGTAAAAAAGTTTTATGAGAAGCCGGTTAGAAATGATATAACATATGATGAACTTGAGAAAATAGCGGCTCATTATGGATGTTCGATAAAGGTGGGGGGAAAGCACAAAAAAATTGTGGATGAAAAAAGCGGGGTAATTATACCAATTCCTTACCATGGGAAATATGTGAAGGAGGCATACATAATTCAGGCTAAGGAATTATTTGATACAATAAAAAATAGAGCAGATTAAAAAATGAAATTTAATTAAATTGAGAAATTGTTTCGTTTCTAAGGAGGAAATTGTATGAGATACCCGTATAGTGTGTATCAAATGCAGGTGGAACAACACAGGTTTTGGATTGCAAAGAGTCTGCAGTTGAATGGATGTGTTGGACAAGGAGATACTGCTGAAGAGGCGGTGCAAGAGTTGGAAGAAAATGAGGCTGTGTGGTTGGAAACTGCTGAAGAGATGGGAATACCTATTCCTATAGTTCAAGTGGAAATGCCTCAAGAGTATAGCGGAAAGATGACTTTGCGAGTTTCTCCAAGTATTCATCGAACAGCGGCTGAATTTGCAAAAAAAGAAGGTATTAGTCTTAACCAATATATAAATGATGCCATTGTGTCAAAGAACAGTGAAATGCGTACATTAAACTTCCTTTCTGAAGATGTCTTGGCTTTTGCGGAGAGAATGAAACGGGCTATTGCAGGAGGATCGACATATAGTTCTAACACGGAAATTTTGTTCTCAAGTCAGTTCAAGGACAATGGATACAGGCTAAACTAAGGAAAGGGGAATATTTATCATGAATGTTATGCTGTTGCACCAGAGAGCAAAAAAAATGCAAGTTCAAATTGGCGCTGGTAATTTTGAATTCAAGGAAGAACAAATTGAACTTCGTGCCGGGTGCCGTTTTGGTGTAAGTTTTTCAAATGATAAGAAGCACTGTTTGGCAACACTTATTGAAACGATAGAATCGGTAGAAAGCCCTGAAAACTTTTTTATTGAGATTGAAGTAGAGGGTGAGTTTGAAACTGAAAAGTTTGAGGACGAGGACAGTAAGAGAGAGGTTCATGTAGAAAGTTATTATGCGCTTTTTCCTTATGTTCAGCAGTTGATTGCTCAACTTAGTATGGCAGCGGGAGTGGCGCCGATTATGATTAGACCGGAAAAGATGACAAAGGATGGTGTGCACTTCGGTAAAGAAGAACGCACAGAAGATTGATAAAAGCCCTCTGCAATTAAAAGGCAGAGGGCTATATCTTTTTGCAGTTAGGTCCGCCGTATTGGCTTATGATGATCTGTGCGGCCTTGGCGTTGGGGCGCTTGATATTGACCGGGAATTCCAAAATCTTATCATAGTTCCACATATTCAACCCTCCCAAGGCCAGGGAGTGCAGCCCCAGCTCCAGTTACGGCTGCCCGCCGCGGCACAGGGGGTCAGCGGGGCGGCCTCATTATAGGCGGTACGGGCGGCATCCAGCTTTTCGCAGGCTTTGGCAAAGGCAGCGGCCGCCTCCTGGCAATCCGGATGGGTATTCAGGTACAGGTGGCATTCCAGTGCGGTAAAGGTCTGCCGCTGGACTTCCCTTGTCAGCTGGCAGAGGTTATTTTCAGCCACGGTTAGCCCCCCTTTCACAGTCGCAGCCGGTAAACGGCAGATCCAGCGCCGGGAATAAGGTCCCCCGGCAGAGCGCTTTCTCGGCATCGTAGGTTTCGCCCCAGCGCTGCCACGGTACATAGGTCATGGCAATGGGATATTCGCTATCGATGATGCGGCGGGTGCGGTTCATCCCCGCAGGGGCATAGCCGGGCTGGGCGCCCATGCAGCCGCCGTTATTGCAGTATCTCATCATGTCACTCCTTTCGGAAAGGTTCATTGGCATACTACGGCCGGGGTGGCTGCGCGGTGATTCGGTGGGATTTACATTGAAAAGAGGCGCAAAAGATGCTATAATAGCTCCCGGACGAGATAAAAAACGAAAAGACCCAGCAGAAGGCCGGCATGGGGCGCAGCCCCGCCCGCCCAGAGGGCGGGCGACACGAGCGGAGCTTGTGTGTTTCGGCGGAGCCGAAACGGGCTGCGCCCCCACCGGGAGCTTGCAGAGGGTCAAAAAGGAAAAGGAAGTAGAGCATGATAACAAATTACCAGGAACTGCCCATCCGCGAGGAGATGAAGAAGGCCATAGCGGAGATGGGCTTTACCGAGATGACCGAGATCCAGCAGAAAGCGATCCCGGAGCTGCTGGCCGGCAAGGAGGTCATCGCCAAGGCCCCCACCGGTACCGGCAAGACCTGTGCCTTCGGTGTGCCGATGGTGCAGCGCATCCAGCCGGAAAAAGGCTATGTGCAGGGGGTCATCCTGTGCCCCACCCGGGAGCTCTGCCTGCAGATCACCGAGGAGCTGCAGAAGCTGGGCAAATATATCCCCGGCTTTTCCATCGTGGCCGTGTATGGCGGGCAGTCCATGCAGCCGCAGATCAACGCCCTCCGGAAGAACCCGCAGATCGTGGTGGCTACCCCCGGCCGTCTGATGGACCATATGCGCCGGCGCAATGTCGCTATCGACCGCACCGAGATGATCGTGCTGGATGAGGCGGACGAAATGCTGGATATGGGCTTCTATCAGGATGTACGGTGGATCTTGGACCGGGTGCCGCGCACCAAGCAGATGTCCATGTTTTCGGCCACCATTTCCCGTGAGGTCATGGATATCGGCTGGCTATACCAGCTGGACCCTGTGGAGCTGGTAGTGGAGCCGGTGGCGGAAAATAAACCCCGCATCACCCAATACTGCATCAAGTGCAGCGGCCGGGAGCGCATCGAAACGCTTATCAACCTGTTAAAGCGGGAGGAATACCGCCGCAGTATGGTGTTCTGCAATACCAAGTACGGCACCGTCAGTCTGGTGACCCACCTGGAGAAGGCGGGTATCCGTGCCAAGTGCCTCAATGGCGATATGGAGCAGGCCGCGCGCAACCGCATCATGGGGGCGTACCGCAATAATGAATTTGATGTGCTGGTAGCCACCGATGTAGCCGCCCGCGGCATTGATGTGGAGCAGGTGGATGCCGCCTTTAACTACGAGATCCCCAATGAAAACGAGTACTATCTGCACCGCATCGGGCGCACCGGCCGCGCCGGCCGGGAGGGCGTTTCCTTCGCCTTTTACAGTGAAAACGAGCGCCCGCGGCTTAAAACCATCCTCAAGTATTCCGGCAACAGCTACCATCCCATTACGGTGAATGCGGACGGCAGCTTTACCGCGTGCGAGCTGTAAGGAGGCGCAGCCATGGCGGGAAAGACCGAAAAGCCGGGCGGCAGCTGTGAGTTCTGCGCCCACTACGAGTACGATGACGAAATGGACTGCTATGTGTGCGAGATGAACCTGGATGAGGACGAGATGGTGTTGTTTTTGCAGCACCAGTATACGGCCTGCCCTTATTTCAGCTTCAGCGATGACTACAAGCTGGCGGGGCGCCAGTAAATAAGTAAAAAGCTGCCGAGGAAAGCGAAAAGGCTCTCCGCGGCGGCTTTTTTGTGGGGATTATTCCTCGGACGGCGTGTATTCGCCTGCCTCCAGCTGCGCCAGCATCCGGCTGATGCGGCGGGATGCCTCGTGGGTGTTATCGCAGCTTTGCACATAGCCCACAATGCGCTCCTGTGCGGCGGGGGAAAGGGAAGTAAAGGCGGCCAGCGCCTGCGGCCGTCCGGCCAGTTGCTGATCCCACTGCTGGTCAAAATAGCTGTTCATAGGGGTACCTCCTATTAAAGATGGAATGGAGCAGGGATAGTATGCGCAGGAATACAGATATTACTTGTTGGCAGCGGGAAAAGGCTGTGCTATAATAAAACGAAAAAATACGAAATTAGGAAGTATTTGGCGACTTTGGATCAGAACGGAAGTGATAACAAATGACAGTCACCGAACCGAATATTACCTCCCCGGTAGAAGAAGCCCAGCCGCAGAAAACATCCCGGTGGGCCGCTTGGCGGGGCATGTGGTTCTTCCCGGTGGCGGTGCTGTGGATGGAGCTGGTGCTGCGTATCTCCACCATCGGCTTTGATTATCCCAAGGGCCTTTTATATACCTTCGGCTATTCGCTGGCGGCCGGGGTGCTGCTGGCCCTGCTGGGCAAGGCCTTTTCTCCCAAGGCGGGCCGTATTATTGTAACCGCCCTGTGGGGGATCTTCAGCATCTTCTACATGGGCCAGGTGGTGTATTATGCCATCTTCAAGGTCTACTTCACGCTGTTTTCAGTCGGCGGGGCAGGGCAGGTGGCGCAGTTTTCCAGCGTCATCTTTTCCACCATATTACAATGCTGGTGGGCGCTGCTGCTTATGCTGGTGCCCATTGCGCTGCTCCTCTGGCAGGGCAAAAAGCGCATTGCTTGGGGCCATGAACAGTGGAAAGAGCTGCTGTGGCCGCTTATCGCAGCGCTGGCGCTGCAAATCATCACCACCGGCGGGGCCCTGCTGGATACCGGCGGTGCTATGAGCGTCAGCCGCCTGTATACCACCGATTTTATCAGCAATCTTTCGGTCAGCCGCTTTGGGCTGCTTACCACCTTCCGCATCGAGGCACGCAATGCCATCTTTGGCCCCATGCCGGCGGTAACGGTGGAGGAACTGGAGCCGGAACCCGAACCTGAGCCGGAGCCGGAAGCTGAAAAGCAGGTGATGGAGATCGACTTTGCGGCGCTGGCCGAAGCGACCGAGGACCAAACATTGGCGGAGATGTACCGCTACTTTGCCAAAGTGACCCCCAGCACCAAAAATGAGTATACCGGCTACTTTGCGGGGAAGAATCTCATCTTCCTTACCTGCGAAAGCCTGTGGAAATACGCCATTGATCCCAACCTGACTCCAAATCTCTACAAGCTGTGGAGCGAGGGCTTTCAGTTCACCAATTTCTATAATCCCATTTGGGGCGTTTCCACGCTGGACGGCGAATATGTGAACCTTTTGGGGATGATCCCCGTTACCGGTACCTGGAGTATGACCGAATCCGCCACCAACTGGCTGCCCTTCTCCTTCGGCAATCAGTTTAGGACCATGGGTTACACCACCCGCGCCTACCACGACCACACCTATACCTATTATTCCCGCGATAAATCCCACCCGAACCTTGGCTACGACTATAAGGGCGTGGGCAACGGACTGAACATTAAGGTCATGTGGCCGGAATCCGATGTGGATATGATGAATGCCACGCTGGATACCGTGCTGGCGGATGAGCACTTTATGACCTATTATCTGACGGTCAGCGGGCATCTGGAGTATAATTTCTTCGGAAACGCCATGGCCATGCGCAATGAGGAGGCGGTCGCCGAACTTGACCTGCCGGAGGCCGCCCGCGCCTACCTTGCCTGCAATATCGAGCTGGATAAAGCCATCGGCGTGCTGCTGCAAAAGCTTGAAGAAACCGGCCATGATAAGGATACCGTCATCATGCTGGCGCCCGACCACTACCCCTACGGTCTGGATATCGAATCCCTGAACGCGCTGGCGGGCAGGGAGCTGGATCAGTTCTCCCTTTACCAAAGCTGCTTCCTCATCTGGAGCGCCGATATGGAGGGCCCCGTCGTCATTGATAAGCCGGTTTCCAGCTTGGATATCCTGCCGACGGTCAGCAATCTATTCGATCTGCCCTATGATTCCCGGCTGATGATGGGCACCGATATGCTGAGCGATACCTCCTCGCCGGTCATCTTCCAGGATCACAGCTGGCTGACCGCCTTTGGCTGCTACAATGCCTCCACCGATCACTATACCTCACTGATCGATACCGGCAGCGATGACTACTATGTCAGCAGCATGAACCGCCTGGTTGATCAGAAATTCAATTACTCCAAGCTTATCCTGCGGAAGGATTTCTTCCGCCACCTGTGGGATGATGCCGGACTGTGGCCCGCCGAAGAGCCTGTGGATGAAGAGCCTGCCGCCGCCCCCGAACCCCAGGCAACCCCATGACCCCGAAGGAGGGATCCCCCTGAATGAACCGTAACAATGCCCTGAAAAAGCTGGTGCTGGCAGCGCTGTTTGTGGCGCTGGATATTCTGTTCACCCGTGTGTTTTGCGTCTACCTTATGGGTGGCGCGGAACGCGTAAGTCTGCAAACTCTGGCCAGTGCCGTGTGCGGTTGGGCGCTGGGCCCCTGGTGGGGCGCCGGGGTAGCCGCTGCCGCCGACCTTTTGGGCTCCGCGGTAGGGACCTCCGGGCTATCGTTCTTCCCGGGCTTTACCCTTACGGCGGCGCTGCGGGGGCTTACCTACGGCCTGCTGCTGTACCGCAAGCCCGTGACCTTTCCCCGGTGCCTGGCGGCCAGTGCGGCGGTCAGCATCCTGTGGGGCTTGCTGCTCAATGCGGTCTGGCTCTCCTTCTATATGGGCAAAAACTTTTGGGCCTGGACAGTGGCCAAAGCTCCGCTCAAGCTTCTGCTGGTGCCGGTCTATGGCTATCTTATCTATCTCACCCTCCGTGGCCTGCAAAAAAGCGGCCTGGAAAAACACCTGTAAATATAACGACACCCGCCCCTCTCCTTACCGGAGAAAGACGGGTGTGTTTTTATGCAGGTTTGGTTTTGTGCGCTTAGCCGGCGGTGACGCCGCCTTCTACCACCAATTCATCCTCATAGTCCAGGCCATAGGTATCGGCCAGGGTGGCCTCATAGTCTGCGTGGAAGAACTTCTCCTCACCCAGCGCCTTGATCTCCTCATTCAGCCAATCCAGCAGGGTGGTGTTGCCCTTGGTCACAGCGGGGGCTATGGTGTCATTGCCGCCCAGTGTGGGAATGCCCACCACATAGCCGGGGTTCTGCATGGCATAGGCCAGCACCTCGGTGTTATCGTTGGCCCAGGCTGCCGCGTTGCCGTTTTCCAGCGCGTTCTTGGCGTTGGCGTAGGTATCGTACTTCTGCAGCTTGATGTTGGGATAATTCTCGGTCAGGTAGGTCTCGGCGGTCGTGCCGGAAATGACGATCATCTCATCGTTCTCATCCCAGTCCTCCAGCGTGGTGATGACCCGTCCTTCCGGAGAAACAACGCCCAGTGCTACATTCATGTAGGGCAGCGCGAAGTCCACTTCCTCGGCCCGGGCAGGGGTTACGGTAAAGTTGGCAAGAATCACATCTACCTTGCCGGTCTTGAGGTATTCAATACGGTTGGCCGCCTCGGTGGAGATGAAATTCACCTTAACACCCAGGTCCTCCGCCAGCCGCCGGGCAAAGTACACATCGTAGCCCTGATACTCGCCGTTCTCATCCACATAGCCAAAGGGGTTCTTATCGGAGAATACCCCGATATTGATGGTCCCCGCCGCCTTGATCTCCTCCAGTGTGCGATACCCTGCTTTATTTTCATTGGCTGCGTTGCCGCCATTGCCGCAGGCTGCCATCAGTACCAGCATCAGTACTGCCATGATGGCTGCGATCCATTTTCTTGTGCTTTTCATTGTAATTTCTCCTTTTTATAGTCTTTATATCAATCCCTATGGGGCTTGACTTCATCAAATTCAAATGTCTTTAAGAACTTTTTGGCTCGCTCGGTCTTGGGCGCGGTGAAAAAATCCTCCGGTGCCGCTTCTTCCGCTATTTTGCCGTCCTCCAGGAACAGCACCCGGTCGGCGATGGCACGGGCAAACTGCATCTCATGCGTCACGATGATCATGGTCTTGCCCTCCCGGGCCAGATCCAGCACCACATCCAGCACTTCCCGCACCATTTCGGGGTCCAGCGCCGCTGTCACTTCATCAAAGAGCAGGACCTCCGGATGCATACACAGCGCCCGCACAATGGCCACCCGCTGTTTTTGTCCGCCGCTCAGTTCCCGTGGGTAGCTGTCCTGTTTTTCCCACAGGCCTACCCGGCGCAGCAGTGTTTCGGCCTCCGCCTTGGCGTCCTCCTTTTTGGTGCCCAGTGCCTTACATGGCGCCAGCAGAATATTTTCCATCACCGTCATATGGGGAAATAGCTCATAGCTTTGGAACACCATCCCGATGCGCCGCCGCAGGGCAGGCAGCCCCGCCGGGCTGCGGTCTATCACCTCGCCGCCCAAAAGAATTTCTCCCCCCTGGATCGGTTCCAGCGCGTTGATACATCGCAGCAGAGTGCTTTTACCGCAGCCGCTGGGTCCCAGCACCACGATGACCTCGCCCCTCCGTACCGTAAAGCTCAGGTCCCGCAACACGGTGTTTTCACCGTAGCGCTTGGTCAGGTTCCTTATTTCCAGCAATGAGTCTGACATCGCCTGTTACCTCCATTTTCGTTCCAGTTTTCTGGCCAGCAGGCTGATGGGCCAGCACACCAGGAAATACAGCAGAAATACCGTAAGATAAATGCCAAAGGCCGCATTGGGACTGGCCGTCCGGTTCGCCTCAATGATCTGCTGCGCTACCTTCAGCACCTCCACCACGCCGATCATCAAAATCAGGCTGGTGGTTTTTATCATGCGGGTGATGAGATTGATGGACTGCGGCAGCAGCCGGCGTACCGTCTGCGGCAGCACCACATAGCGGAATACCTGCCCCCGCGTCAGTCCCAGTGCCTCGGCGCTTTCATACTGGTGCCTCGGGATGGATACCAATGCGCCACGCACCAGGTCGCTCATTTCGGCGGTGCCCCACAGCGCAAAGACAATGATCGCCGCCGTTTCGCCATCCAGGTTCCACCCAAAGGCTCTCGCCGTGCCAAAGTAGGCTAAGAACAGCAGTACCATCTGCGGCATAATGCGGATGATCTCCAGGTAGATGCGCAGGATCGCCCGGATCAGCCGGTTCTTTCTGGTCATCAGCACCCCCAGCAGGATTCCCAGCGGAATGCTGATGGCCACCGAGATGAGGCTGACCCGCAGCGCCACCCATAGTCCCCCCAGGAGCCTAACAGCGTTTTTGCCCTTCAGCAGTACCTCCAGTCCCAAATCAGGCATAGCGCAGCCTCCTTTCCAGCCAGCTGCCCAGCAGAGAAACCGGCAGCAGAATGAGCAGATAGCACACCACCAGCAGCGCCAGCGCCTCGGTGGTTTTGGCGTACATGGCAATGAGATCCTTGGCGGTAAACATCAGGTCCATCAGGCTCACCGCGCTGAATACGCTGGTCTCTTTCAGCAGGAAGATCACATTCGCCATAAAGGCCGGCATGCTGATACTCATGGCCTGCGGCAATATCACATACCGCATGGTCTGTCCGCGGGTCAGGCCCAGGCTCAGGGCGCTTTCCTGCTGGATGGGCTCAATGGCTTCCAGCCCGCTGCGAAAGGCCTCCGCCATATAGCTGCCGCCCAGGAACGCCAACCCCACCACGCCGCATACCGCCGGGTCGGTCTTTATCCCGATTTTGGGCAGGCCGTAGTAGATAAAAAACAGCTGGATGAGCAGCGGTGTATTGCGGCTCAGTTCTATGTATCCCGCCACGATCTGCCGCAACACCGGCACCTTCTCGTACTGGATGGCCGCGCACAGCAGTCCCACTGCTGAAGCCAGCGCCGTACCGCACAGCCCCAACCGCAGCGTCAGCCACAGGGCCTCCCGGTACAGCGGCAGCACCTTCATCATAAATTCCCAGTTCAGCTTCTCCACCGTCTTTCTCGCAATTTTGGTAAAACAAAAAGCCGGGGGCTTTTGCAAGCTCCCGGCAGGAATGGCTCTTATCCACACATTTTGCGCTGTGTGCAGGCGCTTTACAGCATACTAAAAGCGCCTGGCCATCTTGGATGTCCGGGAGTTCAGTATGCAACAACAAGAGGAAGCGCTATATCCCATTACGCGGTAGCTTGTCATTGTGTTATCCTCCCTTCCGGTTCCATTTGCTTTGGTATGTTAGCACGATAATACACTCCCGCCGGTCATTTGTCAAGGGGGTAGCGTAAAAATATTTTTGCAGGTTTTCTGTCGCCACACTTCATTTTATCAGATGAGGATCCCCTCGCAGTGGTCTATCTCATGCTGAATGATCTCCGCTGTCCAGCCGGTATAGGTCTTAATGCGAATCTCCAGTTTTTCATTTTGCCAGCGAATCTTTATCCTTTTCCAGCGCTTTACGGGGCGTACACCCGTCAGGGAAAGGCATCCTTCCTCGGTTTCATAAGCCCCGCTTTTCTGCAGAATTTTAGGGTTCAGCATCACGGTATAGCCCGCCCCATCCTGGAAAGCGATGATGCACCGATTCACGCCGATCATATTGGCGGCCATGCCGACACATTCCTCATGGTGCGCCATCAGCGTCTCCAGCAGGTCCCCGGCCACCGGCAGGTCGCTTTCCTCCGCGGGCTTCGCTTTTTGCGAGAGAAACATCTCATCCCTGCAAATCGGTCTTACCATGGTATCCTCCGTCCGTGTTTTTCGGCATAGGTGCCCGGCGCGTTCCGGATCTCCCGGCTCCTCCGCCGGCTGTCCTTCGCATCAGCATCCTTCTTTCGGCAAAACAGTCCTTTACCGCCGGTTGTCCTTATCCCGGTGAGAAAGCTCCACCCGGTAGCCCAGGCTCCGCAGGTAGGCGGCCAGCTGGCAGGCGATGGCCACGCTGCGGTGGCGGCCGCCGGTGCAGCCCACGGCCACTACCAGCTGGCTTTTGCCTTCCCTTTGGTACAGGGGAATGGAAAAGGCCAGCAGCTCCTCCAGCTTTTGCAGCATCTCATGGCTTTCCGGGGCGTTCATCACATAGTCGCGCACTGGCCCCTCAGTGCCGTCATGCTCCTTTAGCTCCGGCACATAGTAGGGGTTGGGCAGGCACCGCACATCAAAGACCAGATCCGCGTCCTGCGGCAGACCATTGCGGAAGCCAAAGGACTGGCAGCTGATGAGCATGGGGGTCGTCTCTCCCTCAAAGATGGTCACGATGCGCCCGCGCAGCTGGCTGGGCGAAAGGGAGGTCGTATCAATGATATAGTCGGCGGCATCCCGTATGGGCTTCAGCAGGCGGCGCTCCTCCCGGATGGCGTCCTCTAGGCAGCCGTCACATTCATCCAGCAGCGGATGTCTCCGGCGGGTCTCCTTGTAGCGGCGCAGCAGCACCTCGGCGCTCGCCTCCAGGAAAAGGATACGGTAAGGGATATGGCGGCAGCGCAGCTCCTCCAGGGCGTGGGGCAGCTCACGGAACATCTTTCCGCTGCGGGAATCCATCACAATGGCGGAGCGGCCGTGATGGGCCGCCGGGGAGTAGCACAGATCGGCAAAGCCGCCCAGCAATGCCGGGGGAATATTATCCACGCAGTAGAATCCGATGTCCTCCAACGCATTGATGACGCGGGTCTTGCCCGCGCCGGAAAGACCGGTCACAATCAGCAGCTCCATGGGACCTCCTTCGGGGTTGGTTCGTCATTTTTCATTATGATTATACAGGCTGCGGCCGCCGGTTGCAATACGGCAGCGGATGGATTTTCCCCCGCGGCAATGATTATCCTGCCGGGGGCATCCCATACTTTCCTCAATCGCATCAAACGGAGGAAATCAGTATGAAGATCCTGTATATTGACCACCACGCGGCGCTGCCCTCATCGGGCGGGGATTGCCGGGCGGTGCAGTTGGCGCAGGGCTGGCAGCAGTGCGGCGATGAGGTCACCATCGTGACCGCCGGGTACAGCCACCGCCGCGGCAAAAATCTGACCGTGGAAAAGGAGATGGAGGAGCAGCAGCTGGAGGGCGTTACCTTTTGCCCGCTCCTCTCTCCGGATTATGACCACGGGGTGGGGGAGTACCGCAAAAGCGTGCAGTCCTTCCTCAAAAAATTGTATCTGAACGCCCCCAAATTGGTGGAGCGCTATCATCCGGAAATCGTCATTGCGGCCAGCGGCTACCCCTACGATTATTTCTGCGCTCAGCGCATCGCCAAGCTGGCCCATGCGAAAACCGTCTTTGAGCTGAGGGAGACCTGGCCGGAGCTGCAGCGGGAGCTTTACCCCGCGGAGGACAGCCGTCTCAATCAGTGCATCGCGGAGTATGCCATGGGCTATGCGCTGCGCGGGGCCGATACCGTGGTTTCCTTCCTGCAAAAGGGGGAGGACTACTGCCGCCAAAAGGAGATCACCCCGGCCCACCTGGCCACCCTGCCGGCGCCCGCTCCGCCGCAGGCATCTCCCCAGCCCCTGCGGGAAGCCGACGCTGAAGCGATCCGGGCCCTGCGGGAGCGATATCCCGTCATTGCCGCCTACGCCGGGCACCTCAATGACCGGCATCTGCCGGAGCTGCTGGTGGGCGCGGCCGGCAGCCTGCGGGAACAGGGCATCGCGGCGGTCATTGCCGGCAACGGCGGCGATAAGCAGCTGCTGCGCCGCGTGATCCGGGAAAACAACTGGGAGAATATCCTGCTGCTGGATGCCCAAAGCGAGCGCCGCCAGCGTACCCTGTACGGCCTAGCGGATATCCTTTACTATGGGGATGACCGCCGCTGTGATGCCCCCTATGGCCCCTACACGCCGCTTTTGCTGCGCATGATGCAGAATGAGAAGCCCATTCTTACCGTCACCCACAGCCCCTTTAATGACGCTCAGCGGGCGGGATGCGCCGTCCCCGCCGGGCAGGTGACGCAGCGCGGGGTGGAGGAAGCGCTGCTCAGCTTTACCATGATGAACGGGGAAAAACGGGTGGCCCTGGGTCGGCAGGCCGGTGACGCACTGTGCATCACTCATGCTCCGGCGCAGGTCGCCCGGGATTACCGCGGCGCCCTTTTGCGCCTATGGGTATGAGAAATTCGTTGGCCCGCCGGGTGCTGTGGGTACATGTCATTTTGCTGCTGGCGCTGTGCGGGGTGCTGCTGCGCATTTTTGTCATTGGCCAGGGGGAACAGTACCGCCAAACCGCCGCGGCGCAGAGCCGCTATACCCTTTCGGCCGGTACGGCGCGCGGCAATATCTACGATTGCCGGCTGCGCCCACTGGTGAATGAAAGCGAAAAAACGGTCTTGGCGGTGGACCCCACCCCAGCGGCCATGACCGCCCTGCGGCAAGGCCTTTCGGCGGAACAGTTCAAGGAGATCTATCCCCTGCTGCAAAGCGGCCGCCCGGTGCTCCTCCCCAGTGATTTTCCCATCTCTGGGGAGGGCATCACCGCCCTCCAGATCCCGCAGCGTTACAGCGCCGATCAGTTGGCCCCGCACATCATCGGCTATATCAATGGTGAAGGCCGCGGCATCTGCGGCATTGAATCCGGCTACGAGGAGCAGTTGACCCGCTGGGGTGGAGAGATCACTGTGCGCTACACGGTAAATGCCTGGCGGCAGGCCACCGGACAGGCCCCGGAGGTGACCGATCCCACCGATCACACGGCCGGCATTGTCCTAACGCTGGATAAGGATCTGCAAACGATTGTGGAGCGGGAAGGCGCAGTGCTGGGTCGGGGCGCTGTGGTGCTGCTGGAAGCTGAAACCGGTGCCATCTGCGCCATGGCCAGCTTCCCGGGTTACGATGTGACCGATGTGGCCGCGGCACTGGAGGCAGCAGACAGTCCTCTTCTGAACCGGGCCACCGCCGCCTGGAATGTTGGCTCCATTTTTAAGGTGTGCGTGGCGGCCGCTGCCCTGGAAAATGAGGTGGAGCTGCCGGAGAACTACTGCTGCGAGGGATTCTACCGCCTGGGAGATCACTCCTACTTCTGCCACGAGCGGGCGGGCCACGGAACGCTGGATTTACAGCAGGCCATGCAGCTTTCCTGCAATCCCTACTTCGTGGAGCTGGGCCAGCGTACCGGTGCCCAGGCCCTGCTGCGGATGGCCCAGCGGCTGGGCTTTGGGGCCGGGAGCCAATTGGCGGAGGGCGTCAATTCTTCCGCCGGGTCGCTCCCAACATTGGCGCAGGCCACTCCCGGGGAACTCGCCAACCTCTCTTTTGGCCAGGGCAGGCTCACCGCCACCCCGGTACAGGTCGCTGGGATGCTGGCTGCCGTGGCCAATGGCGGCTATGCGGTGCAGCCCACCCTTTTCGCGGGCAGGAGCTTTGACGGCAAAATCCTGCAAAGTGATCCCGCCGGTGAGCCCATCCGGGTGATGAACACCGAAACCGCCGAGACCCTGCGCGCCCTGCTGGTAAGCGTGGTGGAGGAGGGTACCGGCTACCGGGCGGCTAACCGCTACTGCGGTGCCGGCGGCAAAACCGCCTCCGCCCAAACCGGCCGGTACCAGGAGGGCGAGGAGATCGTCCACGCCTGGTTCGGGGGCTTTTTCCCCGCCGGGGAGCCCAAATATGTCCTGGTGGTGTTCCAGGAGGGCGGCCGCGCCGGCGGCCAGACCCCTGCCTCGGTATTCCGGGCTATCAGCGAAGCGGTCTACTGCACCGAAAATCCCGGCCCGGCAGATTACGGCGGATAGCTCGCGAAAGGCGCGGGCCCGGGACGCAGCCCAAACCGCCCTCCGGGCGGTTTCTGCGGACTTCGTCCGCAGCGGCGGCTCCGCCGCCGGGGGCTGCGCCCC
>ERZ857922.530-NODE-530-length-57027-cov-4.567349_pt1 | contig 57027 bp, 46 predicted proteins | sample MGYA00519579_ERZ857922 | MGnify/ENA primary metagenome ERZ857922 (study PRJEB31778, sample SAMEA3449375) | human gut metagenome | biome: human gut; feature: human-associated habitat; material: faeces | place: United Kingdom | collected 2010/2012 ... | reverse complement strand
ACCTATATTTTTCATATCTCAAAAAAAATAAGTACCTTCGCTAAGCCAAAATGATGAAACTGCGTTCTTTACGGTCGGAGCAGAAAGGATTTTCAAACAAATCCATACAACTGGAATGGGCAACGGATAGGTAGCAATTTTTTCGCTTAACTATTCAAAAAACGGCTTCAAAGCACACATTTACAAATGCGGAATAATGCTGCGTATCTCCCTGAAAGCCCAATAGTTTACATTATTCTTCCTAAATCCATCCGAAATCGGGCGAGTTTTTGTATATTTGTGTATTATAGATGTTGTGAAATTTTTCTAAAAAAGAGAATTGTATGGAAAATGAGACCTTATTGAAAGAAGTAACTGCAAAAGCACAGACTTGGCTGGGAGACGGTTATGATGAAGCCACTAAAGCCGAAGTGAGAAGGATGCTTGACAATGATGATAAGACAGAGCTGATAGAGTCGTTTTATAAAGATTTGGAATTCGGTACTGGTGGACTGCGTGGGATAATGGGAGCTGGAACAAATCGGATGAATATATATACGGTAGGTGCTGCGACACAGGGATTATCCAATTATTTAAAAAAAGAATTTGCCGATTTATCTGAAATAAAAGTCGTAATCGGACATGATTGTCGTAATAATAGTCGTTTGTTTGCAGAGATTTCTGCAGATATTTTTTCTGCCAACGGAATCAAGGTATACCTTTTTGAATCATTAAGACCTACTCCCGAGATGTCTTTTGCCATAAGAGCATTAGGATGCCAAAGCGGTATTATCCTGACAGCATCTCACAATCCCAAAGAATACAACGGATACAAAGCATACTGGAATGATGGCGCTCAAATGATCTCGCCGCACGATAAGAATACGATTGCTGAAGTAAATAAGATACGTTCTATTGCCGATATCAAGTTTAAAGGAAATCCCGCTTTGATCGAAATGATCGGAGAAGAGGTAGATAAGCTTTTCCTTGATAAAATTAAAACTTTGTCGTTGAGTCCTGATGCTATCGAACGGCATAAAGATATGAAAATTGTTTATACGCCTATACACGGTACAGGTGTAAAATTAGTTCCAGCATCATTGAAAAATTTTGGATTTACGAATATCATTCACGTTCCGGAACAAGATGTTGTCAGCGGGGATTTTCCGACAGTAGTTTCTCCAAATCCCGAAGAACCGGCAGCCTTGGATATGGCTATACGTAAAGGTATCGAAGTGGATGCCGATATTGTTATGGCTTCAGATCCTGATGCCGATCGTATTGGTATAGCAGTAAAGAATGATAAAGGGGAATTTGTTCTTGTAAATGGAAATCAGATTGTTATGATTTTACTTAATTATTTGATGACCAAATATAAAGAGTTAGGCAGACTTACAGGAAACGAATATATCGTGAAAACTATCGTGACGACTGAGTTGATAAAAACAATTGCTGATCGTAATAATATCACTTGCTATGATTGTTATACCGGGTTTAAATGGATTGCATCTGTAATCCGTGAGTTGGAAGGAAAGAAGAAATATATCGGTGGAGGAGAGGAAAGCTACGGCTTTTTGGCTGAGGATTTTGCTCGGGATAAAGATGCTGTATCTGCAATTTCTTTGATGGCGGAGGTTGCAGCTTGGGCAAAAGATAATGGCAAGACTGTATATGAAATGTTACAAGATATTTATTTGACTTACGGTTTCTCTAAAGAAAAAGGTATTTCTGTAGTTCGTAAGGGAAAATCGGGGGCTGAAGAAATCGAAGCGATGATGAAGAATTTCAGGAATAATCCGATGACGGAGATTGCCGGTTCGAAAGTTATTCTTACAAAAGACTTTTCTACTTTAGTTGCTAATGATTTGGTGGAGAATGAAAAGTATACTTTAGATATGCCGACTACATCGAATGTGTTACAGTATTTTACAGAAGATGGGACTAAAGTTTCTATACGTCCTTCAGGAACAGAGCCTAAAATAAAATTCTATATAGAAGTAAAAGGTGAATTGAAATCTCGTGAAGATTATGATAAAGTCAATGAATTAGCAAATCAGAAAATAGAAGCCGTAAAAGTTTCTCTTGGAATTTGATATAGGTAAAAAATGATAGTAAGGAGGATTATAGAAAAACCAAAATTTTCTATAATCCTTTTTATTATATCTTTCGATAAGCTTTGGGTGAAATACCAGTATGTTGTTTAAAATATTTCCCGAAAAAAGATTGATTGGCAAAATTTAGTTCTACTGAAATTTCCTGAATTGTCATGTTACTTGATTTAAGTAATGCTTTAGCGGCCAAAATAACTTGTTCATCGATCCACTCTCCAGCAGATTTTCCGCTTATCTCTTTAATTACACAAGAAAGGTATTTAGGAGTCAAATATAGTTTGTCGGCATAAAAGGTTACAGAGCGTTGTTGTTTATAATGCGTGGCGACTGTTTTTAAAAAAGATTCGAATACCTCCGTTTTTCTGGATTTTCGTATCGATTTCTCTGGAATTTTTTTCTTGGTAATATTGGCAATTTCATAAAATAAGGATTTCAATAATATGCGTATGATTTCTTTGCGATAAATATTCTCTGTTTCCTTTACCTTGTTTCGCAAAAAAGAATGATATTCTTTTAAACATTTTATTTCATTCGGGTTAAGTGTAGTTTTAGGGGATTCTTTTGCGTAAAAAAATACAGATAGCATATCTTCTGTGCTGGGAAGAATCTCGTTACTGAAATTTTTTGACACGACTATAAATAATCCCGAAACATCATCGCTTTTCTCGCATAACATGACGATCTGATTTGGCATAAGCAAGATCATATCGTTCGGGCATATATTATATTCATTCAGATTGATTGTTATTTTACAATTTCCTTTCAGGCAAAGTGCGAAAACTGTTGTTTCGATGATCGAAGGATAGTCAAACAGCGGAATATTATTGATGTTATCCAGTATGGCGAAGTCTGTATCTATCAGATCGATCGTGTTGTAGTTTTTTACGGATGATAAATCTATTTTGGGAACTAATATATGTTTCATAATATTTCATTTATGACATAAACGTATATATTTTTTTTAAATAATAGGCTGTTTATTCTTTATTAAATGACTTATAGAACAATTATAACGCGAAATAGAACTTTAGAGGGAAATATTGAACCGGATAAATGTGATAAAATAAAATTGGGAAAAGGGTCGGAAGTAATTTAATTGCTTCTTTTTTGAATAATAATAAAATAATTATGGGCAAAATATAAAGAAAATAATGTTTTTATTTGTATAAAATTTATATAGATAATGTCGTTGCTTAAAATCAAGTGATTATATTGAAAATTTAGTAATAAGATGTAATAGAAATGACGATTTGTTATGCTTGTTCTTTTAAAAAGGATTCGAAAAAGATAATATATGAGAGATTTTTTGTTGATAAGATTATTATTGATTGTGGTTTTCGGAATAGTTCTTATTCCCGAAGCCATAGCTCGAAAAAAGAAGAAAATAGATGCAGAAGCTGTTCCAGTAACGTTATATTTGAACAAAATCGTTTCACAATCGAAAAGTTCGATTGTGAAAGGTTATCTGCGATCGGCAATAGTGAATGATCCGACTTTTTTTGAGGTGAGTGAAACTCCTCAAGGAGAGAGAATCCGGTATATCAGCGAAGATATTGATTCGCTAATAGTTATGGATAAACTTAAATATGTAAAGCGAAAATGTAAAAATATCGGTTTTATGGCAGGAAAACCGAAAATCCGTTGGGTTAGGATTGAATATGAAGGAAATGGTATTGATGTATATTCTGCATTTTTTGTTATTCAAAATAGAGTAAATAATATAACTACTGTTAGCAGAGAAATGTATTATTATTTCAGTATTGATAAAGATATTGCAATATTTACCTCTCGTCAATATCTATCTGCGCCCTATGTAATTGGCACACCGGCAGTGAATAGAACACAAATGGCATATTATTTCTGCAAAATTTATGATTATCCTGAATTTGCATTGCGTATTAAGGCAAAAGAATTTGAAGATATGATGAGTGTCGTAAAAAGCTGGGAAACGGAATATGGTGACCGCCCGGTAAAAAGAGTAGCTGGAAAAATTGAAAATGATCAGCTTGGCGTTCAAAATTCTATTGCAGTTGTTAGCGGAACTGAGTCGGCTTCATGGAAAAGAGTGAAGAATGAAGTCGTGTTTCCCCAATATATGAGAACTATGCAAATAGGAATTGCTCCGGATATCGCTCCTTGGTCGCGAAAAATCAAACATGGAGGAAATGGTTATAAAATAGACATTCCTCCCATCGGTATTTATTCAGATATTTGTTTCCTTGATTTCAGTAAGTTGGGGAGCATCGGGTATTTGTTCGGAGCTACTTATAGCAAATATAGTTATAATTGGGAATGGGATAATGGTTATGGTCCAAAGACAAAGGCAACATCTTGTAATAGATTTGATATTTGTGCCGGATTAAGTTGGCATTTAACTCTTTGTCACAACTTTGAGTTCTATGCACGTTTGATGATGGACTTGAATATGACCGGAAATCGAACAATTGATTGCGAAAGTGGTGAAAAAATGATTGCTGAGAGTAATATGGACACGAGTGTCAGCGGCATTGCAATCGCAGGTTTACGTTATTACTTTTGTAAAAAAGTAGGCGTGTATGTAGAGAGTGGCTATGATATCGGCTATGTTTCCGGTGGATTTTCTTTTCGGTTTTAAATAGTAAAAATATCAAATTATGAAAAAGTTTTTTACAGTATTGAGTTGTGTTATAGCGCTTTCTTTTTTGTCAGTTGGTTGTTCGAAAGATGATGATGAAGATGGGGACGGGGATGTTGAGGTTACAACCGGAATGACATGGGAGAAGTTGGTCGAGAAGTATCCGTTTATGGGAAATTTCCCGAAGTATGAAGGCGATATAGAATTGCATCAGTATAATAAAACATTCGGTTTAGAAAGTGTTGCTTTCTTCGATTATAAATGTGATGCGTCTATGGCTACGGAATATTATGCAAAACTTGCCTCTGAAAATTTTTTGGTGAATCCTAATGCGGAAGGAATTTATACGAAGACGGTTAATGATTATGAGCTGATTTTTACAGGTTCACATGCTGCCGGCAATTTCGGTATGGTCTTTTCTTGTCAACCGGTAGAGTAATGTTAGGATGATATTAATACAATCTAAAAAGAAATTCCCATCGAATAATATTCGATGGGAATTTCTTTTATTGATAATGCAAAAATGCTGGATTATTCGTTGAGAATACCATCGCGTTGCATCAATGCTTTTATAGAAGGTTCATGTCCGCGAAAACGTTTATACAATTCCATCGGATCTTCTGTGCCTCCTTTTTCGAGAATATTTTTTCTAAAGGATTCGGCAATTTCTCGATTGAAGATACCTTTTTCTTTAAATAAAGAAAATGCATCTGCATCAAGAACTTCAGCCCATTTATATCCGTAATATCCGGCAGCATAGCCTCCTGAAAAAATATGTCCGAATTGATTGCTCATTCCGGTTCCGTCGACAATTGGTAATAATTGGGTCGGAGCCATTGCCTTTTGTTCAAATTCAATAACATTTTCGATGGAATCGGTTTGTGTGTACCAAGCCATATCGAGAAATCCGAAAGATAATTGACGCAAACAGAGATAAGCCGCATTATATTGTCTTGATTTTTTTATCTTTTCGATTAGTTTTGCCGGCATTTTTTTCCCTGTTTCATAATGGGAGGCAAATGTATCGAGAAACTCTTTTTCGGAAAGCCAGTTTTCCATAATCTGAGAAGGCAGTTCTACAAAGTCACGAAATACATTTGTTCCGGAAAGAGATGCATAAGTTGAGTTTGCCAATAAACCGTGTAGAGAATGACCGAATTCATGCAAAAAGGTTTCGACCTCCCCATAAGTCAATAATGCCGGTTTGTCAGCTGTCGGACGAGTGAAATTCATGACGATAGTAATATGGGGGCGACTGTCTTTTCCATTCTCATCTTTCCATTGTCCTTTATATTCGGTCATCCATGCACCGCCTCTTTTGGTTGCTCGAGGATGAAAATCTGTGTATAATACGCCTACATATTTATTATTTGCATCAAAAACTTCAAAAGCTTCTACTTCTGGATGATATACGGGAATTTTATTGTTCTTCTTAAATTTGAGACCGTATAAACGTGTTGCTAAACCGAATACACCTTTTTTTACTCGATTCAGCTCGAAATAAGGTTTCAGCATTTCATCGTTAAGATCGTATTTGGCATTTTTTAATTTATCCGAGTAATAAGACCAGTCCCATGGCATCAGATCGAAGTTTTTACCTTCCATACCGATTGCAAAACCTTTTACTTCTCTAACTTCTTGTAAAGCTTCAGGTTTGTATGCTTCTAATAACTGGTTTAGCAAGTTATATACATTTCGGCTGTTTTTTGCCATACGGCGTTCCAATGTATACTCTGCATAATTCTCTTTTCCCATCAATTTGGAGATTTCCATCCTGACTTCAGCAATACGTTTTACGATTTGTGTATTATCAAACTCTCCGGTCTGGCAGCGAGAGTTATATGCCCGATACATTTTTTCTCTCAAATCCCGACGTGCCGAATATTGCATAAACGGGCCATAGCTCGGATAAGAAAGGTCGAAAAGAAATCCTTTTTTCCCTTTGTTTTGAGCCATTAATGCCGCTGCATCTATTGCACTTTGAGGAAGCCCGTCCAATTCTTCAGGCTTAGTCAATAGCATTTCGAAACTGTTTGTCGCTTTAAGCAGATTTTGTCCGAATGTCAAAGTCAATTGATTTAGCTCGGTTGTGAGTTTACGGTATTTTTCCCGATTTTCGCCTTTTAGGTTAGCGCCTTTGCGTACCATGCTTTCATAAGTATCGTTCAATAGAGCCATTTGTTCGGGAGATAAATCCAATTCTCCTTTTTTGTCGTAAACGAATTTGACCCGTTCGAATAATTTTTCGTTCAGATTGATATTGTTGCCGTGTTCTGAAAGGATAGGCGAGATTCTTTGAGAAATAGCCATCATCTCATCGTTGCCTTCGGCTTCGGAAACAGCGAAGAATATGGTTGATACTTTGTTCAGTAAATTTCCTGATCGTTCTAATGCCTCTATTGTGTTCTCAAATGTAGGTGTAGAACGCTGATTGACAATTGCATCTACTTCTTTTTGATGTTGACGAATACCTTCTTGAAATGCCGGTTCGTAATCTGTTATTTTTATCTTGTCGAATGGTGCGGTTTCTCGGGGTGTTTTAAACTTCCCGAAAAAAGGATTTGCAGCTTGAGTCATATATAAAGTTATTGTTAGAAAAACTATAAATATAAATTTTTTTTTTCATGAGAAAGGTTTTTATTAGAGTTGACAAAGTTCTCAAATAATTGATACTTTAACATAAAAGAGCTATTAATTTATATTAATTAAAAAGTAAAAACTCTCTTTACAAGTGCGTATTTTTCTCTTTTAGCATACATTTGTGTCGGGTATAATGTAAAAAATAAAAAAATCATGAAACAGCGATTGCTCTTTTTACTCAAAATATATTTGTGGTTTATCTTCATGTTTATGTTGCAAAAGCCACTATTTATGCTTTTCCATTATAATTTGTTCGAAAAAGCCTCTCTTATAGACTGGATGCAAGTTATATACCACGGTCTTCCTCTCGATCTTTCGGTTGCAAGCTATATTTTGGCATTGCCGGTATTCGTGGCTTTAGTAACAGTATGGATACAAGGATTATGGGCAGAATGGTTTTATAAAGGATATTTTGCATTGATTATAGTGATTTTATCTCTCATTTTTATTTCCGATATAGAATTATATACTTATTGGGGATTTAGGATGGATGCGACTCCATTGTTTTATTTGAAGTCTCCTGCCGATGCTATGGCGAGTATTCCGTTTTGGGTTTTGGTTTTAGGAATTATAGGTGTCATTTTATATTTTGCGATTTTTTGGTATCCTTTGAATCGCTGGTTTGTGAAAGGTTCTGGAAAATGGAAATTCTGTAAACATCGTATCAAATCGACATGTTGGTTTTTATTGTTACTCGGTTTGCTGTTTATCCCGATTCGAGGAGGTATTTCGGTTTCTACAATTAATGTAGGAAGGGTATATTACAGTGATAATATGTTGTTTAATCATGCAGCAATAAACCCGGCTTTCAGTTTGTTGGCATCTTTGTCTAAAGGACAAGATTTTAAACAGCAGTATCGTTTTATGGATGCAGATAAAGCAGATCAAGAATTTTCAAAGATGACACATAGTCGAGTTTATTTCCCTGAAAATGACTCTGTTCGATGGATTAATCGTGAGCGTCCGGATATTTTACTAATCATATTGGAAAGTTTTTCCGGCACCGCAATGGAGAAATTGGGTGGAGTTCCGGGAGTAATGCCGAATCTTACCCGTTTGGCAGAAGAAGGAATATTTTTTACAAACTTTTATGCGAATAGCTTTAGAACTGATAGAGGACTTGTCTCGATTTTAAGCGGATATCCTGCGCAGCCGACAACATCTATTATGAAATATCCCGTCAAATCTCAATCTTTGCCTGCCATATCTAAATCATTGCGGAAAGAGGGATATGACATTCAATTCCTTTATGGAGGAGATGCGGATTTTACCAATATGCGTTCTTATTTTATTTCTTCAGGATTTCAAAGCATTGTCTCTGACAAAGATTTCCCGGTTAGTGATTTATTATCTAAATGGGGGGCAAATGACGGCACGACTTTTATTCGTTTCAGTGAATTGATACAAAATCAACAGAAGCATCCCTTTATGAAGGTATTTTTGACACTGAGCAGTCATGAACCTTTTGATGTCCCGTATCATCATTTTGATGATCCTTATCTTAATTCGGTGGCTTATACCGATAGTTGCTTGGGTGCATTTGTCGATCGATTCCGTCAAACTCCCCAATGGAATAATACTTTGATTATTTTAGTGCCTGATCACGCTATGCGATATCCCGCCGGAGTTCAAGAGCCTGATATTGTTCGTCATCACATTCCTATGGTTTGGTGTGGAGGAGCGGTAAATGGCTCTAAAGTGATAAATGATTATGGTTCTCAGATCGATATTGCCGCCACCCTTTTGGGACAAATGAATATAGACTATTCAGATTTTAAATTCAGTAAAAATATTGCCGATACTACTCAATATAAATTTGCTTATTATACCTTCAAGGACGGATTCGGATATCTGGATTCTGATGCTAAAGTCATATATGATAATGAAGCGGGGAAGGCCGTTTTTTCAGAAGGAGATACTACCGGGAGTAAAGAAAATGCAGGAAAGGCATTTCTACAAAAGTTATATGATGATTTAGGTAGCCGATAATCTCCGGCGGGGGAGATTATCGGTTTAAGGAATACATGAGCTGGTCGATTAGCAACGGAATATCATTGGCAGATATGCCTGCTTGTATCAAATATTTGACATCTTGCCTGAAATTATTAAGGAACGATTCCGCATTTCCTTTATCGTTCTCTATGCTTTCTCTGTATAATTCTATCGTCTTATTCAGATTTTTAAGGGCAAATTCTACATGTCCGGCATTCATATAATCGATAGAGGTCGGTTTATTATTCAGTATTTTTTCGTAATAACGCCGGGCTTGTTCTTGTTTCCCGGCCAAAAAGGAACACCAGGCTATGGCTCTCCATGCTTTGGTACTTTTAGGGTCTAAATAATCGACTTTGAAATAGTATTTTAAGGCTTCGTCATAATTCTCTTGTTCGAAATAGCAATGCCCGATATTCATCTCTATCGATAAATTATCAGGTTTCATTTGTTCTATTCTCAAGTAGTATTCTAATGCAGCTTCCGGTTTTTTCAATGTTCTGTAACAAGACGCAATTCGCCTTAATGTCCACAGACTATCGGGATATATCATTTCTGCTTTCAGATATGCGTCTAAAGCTTTATCATATTCTCCCGACATTTGTAGGCAATATCCTATTTTTTGATATAGTTCACTGTCTGATCGATGGTTTTGTAGTAATTTATTGAACATTGTCAGGGCATCGGCATAATATTCTTTCCGGAAATAAAATTCTCCGATCAACCTTAATGTATTGTCATCCGAAAATATAGATTGCAGGAATGAAACCTGGAATAAGTCTATATGAGATGAAAATGGGTCTGAAAATTCGGATCGGAAAGATGAAAGTTTGAAAAATCTATATAAGTCTTGTAAATATTGGTTTGATATGTTTTTTCCTGCTTCATCTGCGTTTAGAGAAAGTTTGTCTTTTTCTATATTTTGCATCTCTATACCTTCGGCATTGAATTGAGACGTCATCATACCTCTTTGGGTTTCCGGTACTTGTATGAGACTGAGGCAGAAAGAATATTTGTCCGAATTGCACAAAAAGTGGGATAAACTAATGAGTTTCTTGAAATTATTATCTTTATTTCCTTGGGTAAAAACGTTGGTCAATGCTGTATATTCAGTATTAAACGGGCGAAACCAGTTAGCAGCTTCTTTAAAAAACGGGAAACTCTTGAGTCCTGAAAAAGTACTCATAAAAACATCAGCTCCCTCTAATTGTAAATCATTCAGTTCTTTAAGCTTATCGGCAATTCCTGATTGCTCTAAAATTTCCTGCCACTCCGGATTTTTATCCAAAGAGTTCATGTCGTTCATTAGCTCGTCTTGTTTCATCTTTTTATAAATAGACGGGCTTATTTTCATCATTTCAGGAAGCAGCTCTTCTGTAAATTTTCGAGAAATTCGTTCTGTTTCGCGGCTTTTTATTAATTGCAGAAAGATCGTCCGTGTTTCCTTACAAAATCGCTCGTTTTCTTTACAAGCTTCGATTCTTGCCAGCAAATAGGGCGAAAGCTCTATTCTCGTTTTGTATATGTACATAAGAATCAGAACTCCGCATAAGGCTCTTTGACGTATTTCTTCATTAGTCGATTGCTCATAGACGTCTAATAGAATTGCCAATTTTTGTTCGTCATACCGATGCAGTAGATTTAAAGTAAGCGCCGAAATGATTAAACAAGTCGTTTCGACGGGGAAATGTTCTGGAGATAATCCTTCACGTAAAGCTGAGTAATCCCATTCGGTTGCCGGATAGTTGCACCAAATTCTGGTTACAAGTTCTTCTTCTGCTTTTTCTACTTGCTTTCTGAGTTCAATTTGCGTCTGGACATTATTTTCTATATCACTCAATAAACTGTTTAAAGACAGGTTGTTAATGGCAGAATCTAATGTATCTGACTGTTGCTGAATACTCATCTCCGGATGTAGCTGAAAATATCTTTTCTTAGAAAAATAAAAACCGGATGATTCTTTTTCGAGTAGTAATTCGGTAACTTTATCGGTTAAAGTGAATAAAGATGAAATCAAATTTCTATATACCTGTTCTCGTTCAGGATCTTCGATACCTTCGAACATATACCGGAGCATATATTTATAAGACGTTTCCAGTTCATTCAGTTTTTCGTTGACAGTCCAATCTTGCAATACTGAAGACAATTCAGACAACAGTTCGAATACTTTTTTTATCTGTTTTTTTGCAAGCAATCGATAAATCTCTTGCTGGGTATTTATTATTTCTTTTACTGTCATATCTGTCATATTTTCTGTAACCGATAAAGATAATATTTTACTTCGTAAGTTGTCAAATTTTAAAAATGAATATATTCAAAATGTATGCCAAATTTCTCTTGTAAGGTTTATATCCTTTCAAAATATTGTTCAGGATAATATGTGAATGATTTTTCAGGGAATATCCGCCCGGAATAAAAAGTATTAAGGTCAAGGTTTTTCAGAATTGGATACTGAGCTGTTGAGGATGTAATTTTTCTGTCGGATGTGAAACCGACAAACCGAGTAAACGAATCGGATGTTGCGATATGTCTATTTCTTTCAATAGTTTTTTTGCTAAAGGCAGTATTTCATCAAGGTCTGTTAAAGGATGATGATTACTTATACATTTGGTTTTTTGTGAAAAGTCATTGAATTTTATTTTTAGAGTAAGCGTGTTTCCTTGAAATTTTTTGAGAGTGATGCGTTCTGTCAGTTCACAGGCTACATGATAAAGTTCTATGATAACAGCCATGGGACTAGTCAAATCTTTTTCAAAAGTTGTTTCACAGCCGATCGATTGCCTTATTTTTACAGCTTCTACCGCTCTGTTATCTATACCATGAGCAAAATCATAAAATAGATTTCCGTTTTTTCCGAAATGACTGATAAGAAACTCTAAAGAACATTTTTGTAAATCAGCACCCGAATGAATTCCTAATAAGTGCATTTTCTTTCCGGTCGTTTTTCCTACACCCCAGAATAATTCGATAGGAAGAGATGCGATAAATTTGATTGCTTTATCGGGATGAATAACACAGAGTCCGTCGGGTTTTCTATAGTCGGAAGCGATTTTCGCAAGAAACTTATTATAAGAAACACCAGCAGAGGCCGTAAGTTTCAGATTTTCTTTTATTTGTCTTTTTATGTCCTTTGCTATATCTGTTGCCAATTCGATGTTTTTTTTGTTTTCTGTAACATCAAGAAATGCTTCATCCAAAGATAACGGTTCTATAATATCGGTATATTCTCTGAATATAGCGTGTATTTGTTTAGATACCTCTTTATATACCTCCATCTGTCCCGGTATGAATATTACATCCGGGCAAAGTTTCCGGGCTTTGACAGATGACATGGCTGAATGTATTCCGTATTTCCGGGCTTCATAACTGGCCGCAGAGACAACACCCCTGCTTTCGGGACGGCCTACGACTAATGGCTTCCCGGCATATTCCGGATGATCACGCAATTCTATGGAAGCATAAAAAGCATCCATATCTATATGTATTATTTTTTTGTTCAAGTGAAATAAACCCTCTTAAAATCTATCGCAAAAATACGCTTTCTTATCAGATTGTCGTATAATAGGATGTAAAAACAGTCTAATAAAATAGGATATATAGATTATCTTTGCAGTTTAAAAAAATAAAGAATTACATGAAAACTAAAATATTGGCGATTTTTGCATGTTTACTATGGGGATCGGCCTTTGCAGGAGCTAAAATAGGATTTGAATATACAACTCCGTTGCATTTGTCCGGTATGCGCTTTATGCTGGCCGGACTTCTGTTAATACCTTTTTTGATATATCAGAAGATCGATTGGATTTCTAATTTGAAAGAGTGGCGTTATATGCTGTTATTCGGTTTTTTGCAGACATTTATACAGTACGGTTTCTTTTTTATGGGATTAAATAAAGTCCCCGCTGCCATATCTGCAATTATCATCGGAGGCGGTCCGTTTTTTGTTGCTGTTATGGCTCATTTCACTATGGGAAATGATCGAATGTCGTTTCGTAAGATTTTGGCTATTGTTTTAGGTATGGCCGGAATCGTATTTATAAGTTTTGCAAAAGGAGGTTCTATTCATACTGACGTTTCGTTTTATTACGGAGTCATATTGTTGATTATCAGTAATGTTGTAGGGGCATCTACTAATATTATAGTTGCCAAGAACAGAAACAAAGTTTCTCCGGTTATGCTCACTGCATTTGCTAATTTTTCTGGCGGATTAATTCTGTATATTGTATCGTTTTTTACAGAAGATTGGTATGTAAAACCTTATTCATTAGAGTTTTATATTGCATGGATATGGTTGGCGTTGATTCCGGCAGTCGGATTTTCCATTTGGTATTCGCTGCTTAAGAGACCAGAAGTGAAAGTTTCTGAATTGAACATGTGGAAATTTGTCGTACCGGTTGCCGGTGTTGTTTTAAGTTGGTTGCTTGTTCCGGATGAATATCCCGATTTGTATTCGATATTGGGTATTTTTATTATAACGGTAGCTTTGCTGATTTTGCAGAGGCAACCGAATGAAAAATGATGATATCGTGTGTTAATAAATAATTATTCGTTTCTAATTAAAGACTTGTTTTAGAGTCTATCTGATATTTTCCTTGGGTCGAATTTGACCCCCCCCTCGAAACAATTTTCAAAAATATCCGTACAAGATTTAGACAGGCTTTGGACAAAAAAATGATTTTTTCTATGATATTTACGCAGCTATATGTTATATATTTTTGATATATAATATTTAGAAGTTATGGTATCTATAAAAATCAAATTACGTTATTCATCTGTTTCCGGAGTTCCTGGAACAGTGGTTTATGTATTGCATGAAGGCATGAGGTCTGTCCGGATTGCAACAGAGTATAAATTGTTTCCTGAAGAATGGGATGAAAAGTCCCAGTCTGTCGTTTTTAGAGAAAAATATCGGTTTTCGTACGTAACGGATATAGACCTCCGAATAAAGAACGATGTATCTGCTTTACAAAATATAATTAAATCGTTTCCAAATTATTCGGCAAAGGATATCTTACAAGCATTTCATATACATAGACAAGATAAATCTTTTCTTGCTTTTATGGATAAACAGATAAGATCATTGATAAAGAACGGATGTTTGGGAACGGCCCGGAATTATATGTGCACGAGAAATAGCTTTGCTTCGTTTCTTCATAATCAAGACATTGAGTTTTATTTAATGACAGAAGATTTTATTCTTGAATATGATTCATGGTTGAGAAAGAAAGGTATAACCCGTAATTCTGTATCTTTTTATATGCGTATATTGCGATCTGTGTATAATAAAGCTGCTGCAAAAATGTTTTTTAATCCTGAAAATATATTCAGGAAAGTATATACCGGAGTAGATCGCACACGAAAGAGAGCTGTCAATGAGGAAATCATTGTTCGTTTAAGCAATTTGGACTTATCCGAACATAAGGCTTTGGATTATGCCAGGGATATATTTATTTTTAGTTTTTATACGAGAGGAATGGCTTTTGTCGATATTGCTTATCTCAGAAAAAGCAATATAAGAAATGGGTTCATACAATATATTCGTCGTAAGACCGGACAGATTATCAATATTCGTATCGAGTCATGTATGAAAAAGATAATGGACCATTACAAAACAAAAAGTGAATATATATTTCCTATTATTACATCTTCAGACGAAAAAATAGCATATCGGCAATATCAAAATTCACTGAGTTATTATAACAAACAGCTCAAAAAAATTTCCGATTTATTAGGACTGCCTTCTCCTCTGACCTCATACGTTGCACGCCATACATGGGCTACAGCCGCAAGAAATAAAAATATACCTCTTTCTGTTATAAGTGCCGGTATGGGACATACATCCGAGAAAACCACGCAAATTTATTTGGCATCTTTAGACAATTCTATTATAGATGAGGCTAATAAATTTATTATTAGTTCTTTATATTATAAAGAAGATAATTCTGGAAAAAAGAAGAAAAGAGAAGTATAATCCATATGAAAATAATCTGTTTCTATCACAGAAGTAGGACTTAAACGGGTTCAAATTTAGACAAATAAGTTTGTTTATCCAATTAAATAATATACATTTTTTTGCTATTAAAATCACATATGCTGAAAATCAATATTTTACAAGTCAGTAATTTAAGTTCAAATCAGATATAAATTATTATTCGGATAATGAAAATAAAGGTTATTGTGTAATAAGCTATAATATGTATTACAAATATTATATTACGTAGCTAAATAAAAGTATATTGGAAACTATTTTTTTACGTTATAATAAATTAATACGCTATTAATCAGTTAATTATACATACAAGATAATAAAGTCCTACTTCTGTGATAGAAACAGGATTCAGAGCTGAAGGTGTGTTTTATATTATACAGCCAAATGATTGTTAATCAGGGATATATGTGTTTCTGGTGTCCCTAAGGAACATTCTTTTGTAAAAATTAAAAGTTTAGAAAAGTTGTTGTTGTAGTTATTGATATTATTAAGTTTTAGTTATGATTTCAAAGTCTATGAATTTGGAACTTGTTCAAAGTTTTACCGAAGTAGGATAGGAATTTTAAAAGCCGTCTAAATTTTGCCCGAGTCTGTTTTGAGAATTTCTTGAAATAGTGATTGGTTTAGTTTTAGAAGGGTCAAAAGATTCAAAAACTATCTTGTCTTAGAAGTACAGGTTCTTGGTGTATTATTTATAAAAATATAATCTCTGGTATATAAATTACACATCTAAGATATTAAGTAAGAGAAGTCTCGATGTGAATCGCGATCATCTTTGGGATATGAGAATATCCTTAAATAATCCCTTTTTATACCGGAGATTATTTTATGAAAAATTTTGGAGCAAAAAGAAAACATAGAATTAAAGAAACAAGAGGGTATAGCATGGTATGCTATACGTGTTACTTATAGCCGGGAAATGATATTCAAAGAATATCTCGACGGTCATAATGTTGAAAATTTTATACCGATGCACTATGAAAGCACGGATTTAGGAGCTAAAAAATCACGAAAATTAGTACCGATTATACATAATCTTGTTTTTGTCCATTCGACAAAAAGGAGTATAGATACATTCAAGTCTGAACTTGAAGTCCGTTTGCCTATTCGATATATTATGGATAAGGCAACAGGCCATCCGATTATAATTCCCGATAAGCAAATGCAAGATTTCATTGCAGTGTCGGGCACGTATGACGATCAGCTCGTTTATCTCGATCCTGTTTCGGTAATATTGAAAAAAGGAGATAAGGTTAGAATTACCGGAGGAATTTTTTCCGGAGTAGAAGGTGTTTTTGTACGAGTTAAGGGCGATAGGAGGGTAGTCGTTTCTATTCAAGGGATAATGGCCGTTGCAACCGCATTTATACATCCTTCGTTGATCGAAAAAATAGGATAGTAAGGAATTTAAATAGTATGAATAAAATAATAAAGATTAAGCTTATGCAGATCAAGCATATATTAGGAATTTTACTTGTTATTGCACTTTTTAGTTCATGTGATTCGTCTAAAAAGGTCATATATTTTCAGGATCTTAAGCCGGGAATATCTGAGCAATTGATAGCATCGACTCAAATTACGTTCCGACCGGAAGATAAGCTTTCTATCGTTGTCAGCAGTAAAGATCCTCAATTAGCAAGTCTGTTCAATTTGCCTATAGCCTCTTTTCGTGCAGGATTAGCATCGGGGGCGCAAAATTCTAATCAAGAAATGTCGGTATATACTGTCGATTCTCAAGGAGATATTGAATTTCCCGTCTTAGGAAAAATTCGTGTGGCAGGAATGACCCGCTCCGAGCTTGCCGGATACATCAAGGACCGGCTTATTAAGGAAAATCTGATAAAAGATCCGGTCGTTACGGTAGAATTTATGAATCTCAGTGTTTTTGTATTAGGAGAGGTCAATAAACCGGGGCGCATTAATATCGATCGGGACAGAATTACCGTTCTTGATGCAATCAGTATGGCCGGGGATCTTTCGATATACGGAAAACGGAATCCCGTATATGTCCTGAGAAAGGAGGGGGATAAAGAGACCGCTTATCAACTCGACTTGTGTTCTGCAAAACAGGTTTATTCTTCTCCGGCATATTATCTTCAGCAGAACGATGTAATATATGTTGAACCTAATTCAGTCCGGGCACGTCAATCTACAGTCAACGGGAATAATGTCCGTTCTACATCTTTTTGGATGTCATTGGCCTCATTGCTGACCACTATTACCGTGCTTATTGTTAAATAACTATTCTGATATTAAAGTAAAAATATGGCTGTTGTTCAAAATAATCCGAAGTCGAAGCAATCTGAGGAGTTTATGCGAATACAAGATTTGCTATTCCTTTGTGTGTCTAATTGGTATTGGTTTGCCCTTTCTCTGGTGATTACATTGGGTGCTGCTGTCTTGTACATTAAAGTAACACCTCCGGTATATACCCGATCGGCTTCTATTCTTATTAAAGAAGATTCTAATGGGAAATCTTTTTCTACGGATGCTGGTTCTTTTGCCGATTTGGGACTGATTCAAGCAAATACGAATGTAAATAATGAAATTATTTCATTGCAGTCTCCGGCAATTATGACAGATGTTGTAAAGCGTTTGCATCTGAACATGGATTATCTTGTTGACGGAGGCTTTTATCGAGAAGTTTTATATGGTCATACTTTGCCTATAAATGTGTCTATAGATACTCCGGACAATAATGAGTCGTCAGCGTTGACCGTAAAAATTTTGGCAGATAGTACCGTAGAACTGTCTGATTTTATACGGAATGGTGAAGAACTGCCCGGGAAATTGGTAAAAGGACAATTGACAGACACGATTATGACTCCTGTTGGAAAAGTAACAGTATGCCCCACGCCTTATTATACTTCTCAATTTTCTCAACCTATATATGTTTCCTGTTCTAGTCTTTATAGTGCTGTCCGTCGTTATGCTCCGAATTTATCTGTCGTGCTAAATGATGAAAAATCTACGGTTGTCGATCTGTCATTCAAAGACGTTTCTATCCAGCGGGCCGAAGATATTCTGAATACGTTGATTGCCGTATATAATGAAAATTGGGTAAAAGATAAAAATCAGATAGCGATCAGCACTTCTATGTTTATCAACGAACGCTTAGGTGTTATTGAAAAAGAATTGGGAAGTGTAGATGAGGACATATCTTCGTATAAGAGCGAACATCTTTTGCCTGATGTGCAAGCAGCGTCCAGTATGTATATGGCACAAGTCAACGAAACTGATGCTCAATTATTGGCATTGAACAATCAGCTTTATATGGCTCGCTATATTCGTAATTATTTAGGAGGAGAGTCGAACAAATACCAGCTTTTGCCGGCCAATTCGGGTATAGAAAACTCTAACCTCGGAGATCAGATTACAGAATACAATAACAAATTGCTTCAGCGTAACAGTTTAGTCGCGAATAGCAGTGACCAGAACCCTTTAGTTATCGATCTCGACCATGCATTGGCTGCTATGCGCGAAGCAATTATCGCGTCTATAGATAATCAGGTTGTCACCTTAAATGCACAAATAAAAAATCTGGAACGCAGCGGACAGCAGACGACTACCCGTATTGCTGAAAGCCCTGCTCAGGCCAAATACTTGCTTTCGGTCGAACGCCAACAGAAAGTAAAAGAATCGCTTTATCTATACTTACTTCAAAAACGTGAAGAGAACGAACTTTCGCAAGCGTTTACGGCATATAATACCCGTATTATCACTCCGGCGGGAGGAAGCATGTTGCCTACAGCCCCGCTGAAAAAGAATATCTTGCTGGTTGCCTTTGTCGCAGGTCTGTTGATGCCTGTAATAGTCATATTCATTGCAGAGAATATGAATACTAAAGTTAGGGGACGTAAAGATTTAGAAAATATGACAATTCCTTTTGTCGGAGAAATACCGTTGGCATATCACCAGGCCGAACAGGGTTCGATATTCCGTAAAAAGAAATTACCGGAAACACATACGATTGTAGTTAAAGAAAAAAACCGAAATCTTGTCAACGAAGCATTTAGAGTTGTACGCACCAATCTTGAGTTCATGTTGGGTAAAGAAGGACAATCCCGGGTTATCATGGTTACGTCTGCAAATCCGGGTAGCGGAAAGACTTTTATTACCATGAATCTGGCAAAAAGTCTTGCAATTAAAGGTAAAAAAATATTGGTTATTGACCTCGATATGAGAAAAGCCTCTTTAAGCTCGTATGTCGATTCTCCTCGAATAGGAATTTCAAATTATTTGAGCGGGCAAGTAGAAAATTTTTCTGAAATTGTAGTCAAAGGCAAGATTTATCCGGGTTTAGATGTAATACCGGTAGGCACGATACCTCCAAATCCGACCGAGCTGTTATTTGACCTGCGCTTAGAACAGATGTTGAGTACATTAAAAGCAGAATATGACTGTATCTTTATCGATTGTCCTCCGGTAGAGATAGTTGCAGATGCTTCTATTATCAATAAATTATCGGATATGACACTGTTTATTATCCGGTCAGGCTTATTAGATCGCAGCATGCTTTATGAAATAGAAGGATTTTATACAGATCAAAGATATAAAAACATGGCTGTTATCCTGAACGGCACATCCGAAGCATATGGTCATTATGGATATCAATATGGGTACAGATACGGTTATAATTATGGATATGGCAAAGGTTATTCTGAAGAAAATTAGACTTCCGGACACCATATTATTGCAACTATATTAAAAATGAAAGGTATTGTATTAGCAGGCGGTTCGGGCACAAGGTTGTATCCGATCACTAAGGGAGTGAGTAAGCAGCTTCTCCCGATTTATGACAAACCGATGATTTATTATCCTATATCGGTATTGATGTTGGCAGATATCCGGGATATTTTGGTAATATCTACTCCGGTCGATCTGCCCGGATTCAAGAGATTGTTAGGAGACGGTTCTGATTACGGAGTACATTTCGAATATGCCGAACAGCCCAGTCCGGACGGTCTGGCTCAGGCCTTTATTATCGGTGAAAAATTCATAGGAGACGATTCGGTTTGTCTGGTTCTCGGAGATAATATCTTTTATGGACAGAGTTTTACCCGAATGTTGCAAGACGCTGTACGTACGGCAGACGAAGACAAGAAAGCTACGGTTTTCGGCTATTGGGTCGCCGATCCTGAGCGGTATGGTGTTGCAGAGTTTGACAAAGACGGTAATTGTATGTCGATCGAAGAGAAACCGGAAAAGCCTAAATCCAACTACGCAGTTGTAGGACTCTATTTTTATCCTAATCGTGTAGTCGATATTGCCAAAAATATAAAGCCTTCGGCAAGAAGAGAACTGGAAATTACTACGGTAAATCAGGCTTTTCTGAATGATCGGGAATTAAAAGTACAGACTTTAGGACGTGGATTTGCCTGGTTAGACACAGGTACGCACGATTCATTAAGTGAAGCTTCAACCTTTGTCGAAGTCATTGAGAAGCGACAAGGGCTGAAAGTCGCCTGCCTCGAAGGCATAGCTCTTCGCAAAGGTTGGATCACTGCCGATAAAATGCGTGATTTGGCGCAACCGATGCTTAAAAATCAATACGGGCAATATTTGCTGAAAGTTATTAATGAATTGGGATTGGAATAATGGAAGTAATAAAAACGGACATAGACGGAGTGGTTATCATAGAACCGCGAATTTTCAGCGATGAACGGGGATATTTTTTCGAATCATTCTCTCAGCGCGAATTTGAAGAAAAAGTGTGTAAAACCGTTTTCGTCCAAGATAATGAGTCGAAATCCTCTTACGGAGTTTTGCGCGGATTGCATTTCCAGAAACCGCCATATACCCAAAGCAAACTGGTGCGAGTGATCAAGGGCGCTGTTTTGGATGTCGCCGTCGATATTCGTAAAGGTTCTCCCACATTCGGCAAACATATAGCCGTAGAACTTTCCGGAGAAAACCACCGGCAATTCTTTATCCCGCGCGGATTTGCACACGGATTCAGCGTCCTAAGCGATGAAGTCATATTCCAGTATAAATGCGACGCATTTTACGCACCGCAGAGCGAGGGCGCTTTGGCATGGGATGATCCTGATTTGGGGATAGATTGGAAAATACCGTCCGATAAAGTAATACTCTCGGAAAAAGACCGGCATCATTGTCGTTTGCAAGATGCGTCATGGTTGTTCGACTATAACGAAAAATTGTATTGATGATGAATATATTAGTAACAGGCGCAAACGGGCAACTCGGAAATGAAATGCGCCGTGTATCGAAAAGTTCGGGCAACCATTATGTTTTTACCGACGTAGCGGAATTGGATATTACCGATCTGAATGCTATTCGCCGGATAATCGATAAAGAGAATATACAAGTAATTGTAAACTGTGCTGCATATACCAATGTCGATAAAGCAGAAGACGATTATGCAACAGCCGATTTGCTGAACAATAAGGCTGTCGAGAACCTGTCGATGGCAGCCAAGGAGTCAGATTCGACTCTGATACACATCTCTACCGATTACGTTTTTAAAGGAGACCGGAATATCCCTTGTCACGAAGATTGGACGACCGATCCGTTGGGAGTTTACGGAATCACAAAATTGGCAGGAGAAAAAGCCATATTGGATTCAGGATGCCGTTATCTGATCTTTCGTACGGCATGGCTCTATTCCCCGTGCGGGAACAATTTTGTAAAGACCATGCAACGTCTTACATCAGAGAGAGAAACCTTGAATGTCGTGTTCGATCAAGTCGGTACACCGACCTATGCCGGTGATTTGGCGGCATTGATCTACAAAATCATAGAAAACAATTTTCTAAATCGGCAAGGTATCTATCATTACAGCAATGAAGGGGTCTGTTCTTGGTATGATTTTGCAAAAGAGATATGCGCACTTTCCGGAAACTGTTGTGATATACAACCTTGTCACAGCGACGAATTTCCAAGTAAAGTAAAACGTCCGCATTTTTCGGTATTGGATAAAACAAAAGTAAAAAAGACATTCGGCATAACAGTTCCGTATTGGAAAGACTCTTTAGTAAAATGCATAGAAGAACTTAAACAAAAATAATCGATCATGAAATTTAAACGCAATATCATCATTACCGGAGGCGCCGGATTTATAGGATCGCATGTCGTTCGCTTGTTTGTCAATAAATATCCCGATTACCACATTATCAATCTCGATAAACTGACATACGCCGGAAATCTGGCGAATCTCAAAGATATAGAAGACAAGCCGAACTATACTTTTGTAAAAGCCGATATATGCGATTTTCCCGGAATGCAGGAGTTGGTGAAACAGTACGAAGCAGATGGCATTATCCATTTGGCGGCAGAAAGTCATGTAGATCGTAGCATTAAAGACCCTTTCATCTTTGCCCGCACCAATGTTATGGGTACATTGAGCCTGTTGCAGGCAGCAAAAGAATACTGGGAATCTTTACCCGAAGGCTATGCCGGAAAACGGTTTTATCATATCTCTACCGATGAAGTATATGGAGCTTTGGAACTCACACATCCCGAAGGGATAAAACCACCATTCACAACGACAGCATCCTCCATAGAACACCATCTTGCCTATGGCAAAGATTTCTTTTATGAAGATACGAAATACAATCCGCACAGTCCCTATTCGGCATCGAAAGCATCGAGCGACCATTTTGTGCGGGCATTTCACGATACCTACGGTATGCCGACCATCGTTACCAATTGCAGCAACAATTATGGGCCATACCAGTTCCCCGAAAAACTGATACCTCTGTTTATCAATAATATCCGTCATCGTAAACCGTTACCGGTATATGGCAAAGGCGAGAATGTCCGGGATTGGCTTTACGTCGAAGACCATGCTCGAGCCATCGATATGATTTTCCATAAAGGCAAGATAGCCGATACTTACAATATCGGAGGATTTAACGAATGGAAAAATATTGACATTATCAAAGTCATCATCAAAACGGTCGATCGTCTGTTAGGAAATCCCGAAGGTTATTCTTTAGACCTGATTACCTACGTTACCGACCGCAAAGGACACGATTTGCGTTATGCCATAGACAGCACCAAACTGAAAAACGAACTCGGTTGGGAACCCAGTTTACAATTCGAGGAAGGCATTGAGAAAACAGTCCGTTGGTATCTCGATAATCAGGAATGGATAGATAACATCACTTCCGGTGAGTATGAGAAGTATTACGAGGAGATGTATAATAAAAATAAATAATTGAAACAATTATCGTATGGCAATAAAAATTGGATATGTAAGTCAATTTGCACCTAATGACAGACGTGCGTCATCGGGTACAAATTATAAAGTCGCAGAGCAATTAAGCAAATATGGAGAAATTATATGGCTTCCTATAAAAACACCTAAAATATACCGTATATTTGAACTTGTATCAAAAGTTTTTGCAAGATTATTCCAAAAACGAATATATTTCCTTTATACAAAATTGGGATGCAATTTGTTTGCTCGATCCCAAAATATTGCCAGCCAACTAAACCAATGTGATATTATATTTGTTTTCTTTAATGCTGCTCCTTTCTTGATAATATCTACGTCTAAACCTATAATTTATTTGACTGATGCCACTTTTCCTGTGATGATAGATTATTATCCGCCTTTTTGCAATTTGTTTCATTTTAACAAGAAGCAGGGGATTCGTCTTGAAGAAAATTTATTTAATAAGTTCAGTGCCATTGTTTGTTCTTCCGATTGGGCTAAAAAATCAGTGATTAATGATTTAAATCAAAATAAGGAAAAAGTCCATAGCATAGAATTTGGCGCAAATTTAGATAAACAAGACATTCTTGAAAACACATTTAATTACACAGATCATCTGCATGTATTATTTTTAGGTGTGGATTGGGAACGAAAAGGTGGAGATATTGCATTAAAAACATGTAAGTTATTAAATGATAATGGAATAAAAACAACATTACATATTGTAGGTATTAAAAATCTTGATGATGAAGTTGCTAAATTAGCATTTGTTGACAATATTGGATTTTTAAATAAGAACATACCGCAAGAATATAAACAATTATTGAATATAATCAGTTCTTGCCATTGTTTACTGCTCCCTACTAAAGCGGAATGTTCAGCAATTGCTTTCTCTGAAGCTTCAGCATTCGGATTACCTATTTTTACTTATAATACAGGAGGGATTTCTAATTATGTAATAGATGGAGAAAATGGATACGCACTACCGGTAAATTCAACAGAATTAGATTTTTATAGGAAAATAGAATATTGTTTGAAAACAGGAATTCTTAAAGAGTTGTCCGTTAAAGGTCCTTCTTTATATAGAAACAGATTAAATTGGAATCATTGGGGGGGGAAAGTCCATCACTTAATTAAGTCTCTATTGAAGCAAAACTGACAATTCTTATTAAAACAAAATTCTGAATGGATTCCGCCTTAAAGAAAAAGACGATAATTGGAACTTTTTGGAGTGCCATAGATCGTTTTTCAGTTCAAGGAATAAACTTTATTCTGAGCTTAATTATCGCCCGGTTACTGAATCCGTCTGATTATGGAATCATTGCTATGATTTCATTATTTCTAACTTTGTCAAACACATTTGTAGACAGCGGTTTTGCAAATGCGTTAATAAGGAAGAACGATAGAACGGAGACAGACAACTCCACGGTATTTTATTTTAATATTGTTATCGGAATTATAGTTTATGCAATTGTTTGGATATTAGCACCATACATTGCATCTTTATATAGTATGCCACTTCTGGATAAAGTATTAAAAGTGACTGCACTCACTATACCTTTCTATTCTCTTTCTATTGTTCAACAAGCTATTCTTACAATTAACATAGATTTTAAATCACAAGCGAAAATTTCAGTAATTTCCGCTTTTTTATCGGGTGTAGTCGGAGTAATATTGGCATATAATGGAGCGGGTGTATGGAGTTTATCGATACAGATGATTTCTGCTGCTTTTTTTAGAATGCTCTTACTATGGTGGTATATAAAATGGTTACCTACAAAGTCATTCTCAAAAAGATCATTTAAGGAATTGTTCTCATTCGGTTCCAAATTGTTGTTGGCAAACATTGTTGTGACTGTAGGAAACAATATAACAACTCTGATTATTGGAAAAAATTTCGCACAAAAACAATTAGGATTCTATAACAGAGCAGAACAAATCGGATATTTTCCAGCTACGAATCTCACGGCTATTTTGCAACGCGTCACATTCCCTGTATTTAGTCAAATACAGGATAGTCCTATTATGTTACGTAATAGTTACTTGAAAACGATCCAAGTTACTTCATTGCTGACGTTTTTTATAATGGGATTACTCTTTATATTGGCAGAACCTTTGATTATTGTATTACTTACTTCCAAATGGTCTTCTTCTATCGGATTATTGCAGATATTAATTACCAGTATTATGTGGTGGCCTTTTTCTGCATTAAATATTAATATTTTACAGGTGATAGGCCAATCGAAACAAGTTCTAATAATAGAATATGTCAAGGCATCCATCAACATATTTGCTGTTTTCATGGCATCCCTAATCAGTATAGAGGCGGTATGTATAACATTATCATTCACTGCATTTTTGAATTCATTTATCTATGCTCATTTCACGAAAAAAAACATAAATGTATCATGGGGAGGGCAGATAAAAATTATGTTCCCGCATATATTATCGGCTATAGTTGCAGGAACTATTTCTTTTATTGCTTATAACTATATTACTAATATGTGGTTAAAAATTATATTAAGTGGTTGCTTATATACTTTACTATATGTAGGTATAGCCTACATAATTGACAAGTCAAGCTTTATGATTATCTATAATTCGTTAAAAAAACAATAAACGTAGTTATGAATATAAAAGTTATTCCTGTATATCTTCCTCAATTTCACCAAATTATTGAGAATGACAATTGGTGGGGAAAAGGCTTTACAGAATGGGTGAACGTACGAAATGCAAAACCCCTTTTTGATGGGCATAACCAGCCACGCATACCGCTGAACCATAATTATTACGATTTGAGTGACATCGAAACTTTAAAATGGCAATGTCAATTAGCTCGTAAATATGGTATTTATGGATTTTGTATGTATCACTACTGGTTTAACGGACATTTATTGCTTGAAAAACCTATGGAGATGCTCCTCGCCCATCCGGAGATTGATATCAACTATTGTATTTCATGGGCAAATCACGATTGGACTAATGCATGGAAAGCCCAAAATGGTGCACCAACGACTCTTATATCACACGATTTCGATGATGAACAAGATTGGGTAAATCATTTCAATTATATGCTTCCATTTTTTAAAGATCCACGTTACATGTGTGAAAATAATAAACCTATAATGGTTATATATGTACCTAATCTAATTCGAAAACTCAGTAAGATGCTTGATATTTGGACACAAATGGCTAAAGATGCAGGATTTGAAGGACTTACGTATATATATCAAAGTGCTGTGTCAACATACGATAATTCATGGGACAAGTCAAAGTTTACTTATGGAGTGGAAATGAACCCTCAATATATTAATCTACTATATAATAACGAACCACAAAAGGTGTCTTTTTTACTTATTAAAACGGTAAGATTTATCAAGCAATTATTTCACATAAATAGAAGTCTTGCGCCGTTTATGTATAATCGAAAGTCGGTCCAAAGATTAAATTACGATTTATGCTGGAAAAATATCCTAAAACATAAACCTGCCGCTGAAAATCTAATCCCATGTGCATTTACTGATTGGGATAATACTCCAAGACACCGAATGAACGGATATTTGTATGACGGTATGACTGCCTTAAAATTTAAACGCTATTTTAAAGAACTAGTTACTAAAGTAAAAAGAGAATACCATACGGATATGATTTTCGTATTCGCATGGAATGAATGGGCAGAAGGTGGATATCTAGAGCCGGACGAAAGAAATGGATATGCTCTGCTTGAAGCTATAAAAGATGCGTTAAAAGATTGATTGCTCTTATGAATTCACTACTGCTTTCTCCTAATACATCAAAGCGTATATTTTACTTAGGAATATGTGTATTAATGATTTCTCTATCCTTTTTTTTGGGTGATGGAAACAGAAATTTGTTGCTAATAGCAGTAATGGGAACATCTCCTTTATTGCTTATTTTAACCCCGATTATTACAAGAACTGATGTTAAAATTTATGCTATTATTATTTTAACTATATTATGTCCTTTACTTAATCATCCGGAAACGATGAGATGGAGTACAGTTCTTTATAGCTGTATGTTTTGTCTATATTTTATATCGCTTTCTCATTTATTTTCATTCTCAAATATTCCACAATATGGGATTCTTAAATTTCTAAAAAGTCTACTAATTGCATATACAATAGTGCTGCTTTTTCAACAAATATGTGTATTATTGGGCATGCCTATTTTTAATCTTAGCAACTATGATATACAACAGCCATGGAAACTGAATTCTTTAATGTCTGAACCTGAACATAGTGGTCGTATGATTGCTCTTTTAATGTATTCATATTTGTCTATTAAATCAGCTAACAATGACAAGGAAAGTATTATCGAATCTTGGAAAAATGACAAATTATTGTGGTTGGCATTTTTTTGGTGCATGTTAACAAGTATGAGTGCAGGAGCTTATTTATTTCTCTTGATTGTTCTGACAAAATTTATATCTGCAAAAAGTAGCTTTCGTATCATAATTCTTATATTCAGCATTTTTATTATAGCGAATATCTTTTTAGAGCCTATAGCATTAAAAAGACTCATAAAATTTAGTTCTGCAATATTAACTTTTGATATTTATAAAATTTATGATGCGGACCAAAGTGCAGCTTTAAGAATCATTCCTTCTATTATATGTTTACAAAAAATAAATTTGTTTACTGTTGATGGATGGTTTGGATCTGGTATTGATTATGTATCAGATTTTATGTCAAATTATTTAGTAGGTGTCCCCAAAGGATATACTGGAGGTGGATTATTCTCATATGCAGTGGAATATGGTTTTTTACCATTCATTGTCTTTGTAATCATTACATTTCAATTATGCTATGACAAAGAGAACAAGATACCAACGATACTTTTTTGGGTATTTTCCATACTACTTGTCGGTGTAAATTCTCAACTTGCATGGTCTACAATAATATTACTTTATATAATAAAATATCACAACAATAATGAATATACTAGTGCTAGCATATCTGCTTTCTCCAAGTAAGGGTAGCGAATACTCCGTAGCATGGAATTATGTCACCCATATGTCGAAAAAGAATAATTTAACTGTGCTATATGGTGCTTCTGGTAATCAAATGGGAGATTGTGACGAAATGGAAGATTATATGAAACAAAATTCCATACCAAATGTCTGTTTTATACCAATTTATCCCAATAAACTGGCAAATATGCTCAATTGGCCTAACCGTCATCATATATTAGTCTATACGTTTTATTATGCTTATCGAGTATGGCATATGCAAGTCTATAAAGTTGTTAGAGAGTTGATGAAGACAAAGCATTTCGATTTAATTCATTATGTTGGAATGATAGGTTATCGTGAACCGGGATATTTATGGAAATTGAGATTACCATATGTGTGGGGGCCTGTAGGGGGAACTAATAACGCCCCTCAACAATTGATGAAACATATGCCATTAATTGGACGAATAAAATTAACATTTCGTAGCGTTATAAATACTTTTCAGTTTCATACCAAACGACGTTTAAAAAAAGCATTAAAGGCAACAGATATATTACTCACAGCAACATCGGAAAATCAACGTAAATTTAGGAATATCCATCATAAAGATAGTATATGTATTCCGGAAAATTGTATAACAGGTAATATAACTTTTGATAAAAGCAAATTCTTTAATTCTAGAAAATATAATATTATTATTATTGGCCGATTGGATGCTAACAAATCTGTTGGTACTTTACTTGAGGCTGTGACACAAATTAAACATAAGGACTTATTACATATAAATATAGTAGGAGATGGCCTATTAAGAGATATTTTGCAACGATATGCAATCAAACATGAGATAAATAATATGATTACATGGCACGGTCAGTTACCACGTATCGAAGCCGTGAAAATATTTAATTCAGCACACTTGCATGTGATTACAAGCGTTAGTGAAGGAAATCCGACTACTATTTGGGAAGCTATGAGTCATGGCGTCCCGACCATGAGTTTTGATCATTGTGGTATGCATGATACAATTTGTGAGCGTTGCGGTGTAAAAATACCAATTCGTTCTTATGAGCAGTGTGTTTCTGATTTAGCGAAAAATATCGATTATTTATTGGAACATCCGGAAAAATTCGAACAATTAGCGTATGGAGTTTTAGAATGTGCAAAAAAATATACTTGGGACGATAGAGAACTCTTTTTACAGAAATGTTATGATCAAGCGATAGAAAATTTTAAGAATAGAATCGTATGAAACACATTATCTGTTTCCACCTTTTCAATGATTATAGCGGCAGCCCTAAAGTGCTGAAGATGGTATTACAGGGAATACTGGATAAAGGGTATGAAGTAGATCTGATAACCTCAAAGGGGGGAGTTTTGGATGAACTTACCGGACATGCAAATTTGAAAAGAGTGTCGTATGGTTATCATTTTTCTGCTAATCCGTTAATAACTATGTCACGGTATTTGGGTGTTCAGTTATATACTTTTCTTATAGCTTTTCGTTATTTATTTCAAAAACAGACCGTATTTTATATTAACACATTGCTTCCGGTAGGTCCTGCATTGGCAGGGCGCATGATGGGGAAAAAAGTGATATACCATTATCATGAAAACGCTTTCGTCAAGGGGGCTTTTTATAAGATTTTGGCAACTCTGATGCAAAAGCTGGCACATAAAATTATTTGTGTGTCGCAATATCAAAGATCATTTTTGGGTAGAAAAAGAGGGGTATGTGTTATTCCGAATGCTTTGCCTAAGGAGTTTACAAACCGATTGCATCCGGATACGGAAGCTGCATTCGGACGACAAACTGTCTTAATGCTCTCATCATTAAAAGAATATAAAGGTACACGGGAATTTATCGAATTGGCTAACAGGTTGCCACAATATAAATTTGTATTAGTTATTAATGATGTCCAAGAAAATATTGATTCTTTTTTGTATAAATATAATATTTTTTGTTCCCAAAATTTAATTATATATCCACGTCAAAATAATGTAGTTCCATTTTATAATGAGGCTTCGATAGTAATTAATTTGACTGATAAAAAATTGGCTGTCGAGACATTTGGTTTGACTGCATTAGAGGCCATGAGTGCCGGACTTCCCGTGATTGTACCGACAGAAGGCGGAATTGCTGAAATGGTAACAGATGGAGAGAACGGGTATAAGATCGATGTGCAGGATTTGAATAAAATTGTCGAGTATGTTCATCTGCTTTTATCCGATCAAGAGTTATATAATAAACTGTCGAATAATGCTTCTGCTTATTCTCGAAATTTCAATATCGATAAAATGACCGAATCTATTTTATCATTATTCGACTAATTTCTTTACAGATACTTTTTCTATATACGGGGTATGGCAAGGTCTTATTCTCGTGTTTCTGACGTCTTTTTGAGAGTGTTATCAAATGCTCCGAATCACCATATTACCCTACCACACTGACGTATGAAACAGTGAAGAGAAACTTGCCATTATTCCCCGAAAAATGGCCACGCTTGAGCGCCGGTTTAAAATAAAATATTTAGAGCTATTTTTTGAACTTGCTTTTCGTTTCTTGCGTGTCATGTACTTTGTTATGCTCCTTATCGGAACAAAAAATATGCTCGAAAGCTATTCTTAAAAAGAGGCTGTTCAAAATTTAGACAGAATATAAATCTTATAGATTTTCAACACTTTACGTTTTATGAAAAATGTTGCTATCGTGGGCACTCAGGGTGTTCCTGCGAGATATGGCGGTTTTGAGACTTTGGTAGAGAACATCATTGGGAAAAATTGTCCTCTTGAGGTGCAATATACGGTATTTTGCAGTAGTAAAGACTTTAAAAAAGAAGAGCGTTTATTGTCTTATAAAGGTGCTTTTTTGAAATATGTCCCGTTACACGCAAATGGTTTTCAGAGTACTCCGTATGATATTTGGTCTTTGTTGAAAGTGATGCGAGGATATGACGTGATTGTCATATTAGGTGTATCGGGGTGTATATTTTTACCGGTATTTCGCTTGTTTTGCCGAAAACGCTTGGTTATAAATATTGACGGATTAGAGCACCGGCGGGCGAAATGGGGAAAATTTGCCCGTCGGTTTTTGAGATTTTCCGAGGCTATGGCTGTTCGTTTTGCGGATGTGATCGTTGCGGATAATAAAGGTATTCAAGATTATGTTCTTGATGTTTACGGAAAAGATTCTGTATTGATCGCTTACGGAGGGGATCATGTGAAACGGTCGGTCGGAGAGGAGAGACAACGTGCGATATTGGACCTTTATGGGTTGAAAAGAAAAGAGTATTCGTTTACGGTGTGCCGTATCGAGCCGGAAAACAATTGCCATATTACTTTGGAGGCTTTTGCGAAAAGTGGTGATGTGTTGGTTTTTATCGGTAACTGGGATAAGAGTGCATACGGGCAAGAACTGAAACGAAAATATAGCGGGGTCGGGAATATTCAATTGATCGATCCGGTCTATGATCTTGATGTTTTGTATGTATTGAGGAATAATTGTCGCTTTTATATTCATGGACATAGTGCCGGAGGTACGAATCCTTCATTAGTGGAGGCTATGTTTTTTAATTGTCCGATTTTGGCCTATGATGTCATATATAATCGAGAAACGACCGAAAATAAAGCTTTTTATTTTCGGGATGCAGAGCAACTGATTGCTCTTTTAAGAAACGACAATGCTTTATTGTTGGAGAAATCTGCAAGAGATATGTCTGAAATTGCAAATCGTCGTTATCAGTGGGAAGTGGTATCGAGGCAATATCTGGAACAGTTTGATCTTGTATCGGTTAAGGCCGACTGATAAATTAGGCAGGCTTGAAAAACAGGGGAGGGAAACATATAGTTTCTCTGCCCTGTTTTTCAAGCTTTGTTTTTTATAATTTTACGGTTACTTTTTTGCCCTTTTTACTTTCATTGTGCATTCTGTCTACTGCGGTTATAACGTAAGTATATTTTTCTGTTCCTTTTTGATAGGGTAGTAAATATCCGGTTTCTCGTGTTGTCGTAACAAGATTTCTTCCGTTCGACAAATCAATAGGTTCACCTTCAGCGAATCGGTAGATACAAAAATAAACCTGCTTCTGCATTTCATCTTTTGTGTTTTTACGTTTCCATTCCAAAACATAACCTTGCGGTATCCAACGAGCTTTTAAACTTTTTACTTCTGCCGGACATTTATCATCGATAAATGTGTATGCCGGTATTATTGCGGGAAAAGCGAAGTGGTCGTATTTCAGGGCGTTGCCTACATTTCCGTAATTTTCTAACAGAGGATGCGCCGGCCAGAAACAATTACCGGAGATGTTGTCCAGATAACGGCTCAATTGTATTTTATGATTTAGTTGCGAATATTTCGGATTTACGTCCGCTGCGTTCATCGTTCGTTTTACGTCTTGTCCGATATAGAGATGCCGTCCGTTACTATGACGATTCCACCAATAAATAAGGGTTTCGTAACAAGCTGCTTTATGTCCTATTTCCCAATATAATTGAGGCATCATATAATCGACCCATCCGTTACGAGTCCACATCAGTACATCTGCATACAAGTCGTCATAATTTTGTAAACCGTTCGTATCGCTACCGTTCGTGTCATTTTTTTTATTCCGGTATATTCCGAACGGACTGATTCCGAACCGGACCCAAGGTTTCCGTTGCGAAATGGTCTGATGAAGTTCTTGAATCAAAAAATTTACGTTATTCCGACGCCAATCAGATAGGCTCAGTCCGTTTCCGTATCGAGCGAAACTCTTTTGGTCGGGAAATTCTTTTCCTGCAATGGGATAGGGGTAGAAGTAATCATCCATGTGTATTGCATCTATATCATAACGAGATACGATATCATCTACTACTTGACAGATAAATTTACGGGATTCGGGCAATCCCGGATCGAAATAAAGCTGATTACCATAAGTTACAAACCATTCGGGGTGTTTATGATAAATGTGTCCGGGCGCTAATTGTTCGTTCAGATTACTTTTTACGCGATACGGATTGAGCCATGCGTGAAATTCCATATTCCGTTCATGACAAGCTTCGATGAGATATTGCATCGGATCCCATACCGGAGTCGGTGCTATGCCTTGTGTCCCGGTAAAAAAACGACTCCATGGCTCTAACGATGATTGATAAAACGCGTCTGCTTGAGGTCTTACTTGAAAAATGACGGCATTTATACCCATTTGTTGCAAGCCGTCAAGCATTGCTGTAAGATATGTCTGCATGGTAGCTTTATCCATGTTCTGGTATTGAGACTGATGAACAGTCTGTATCCATGCACCCCGGAATTCCCGTTTGGGAGACTGTTGACTTTTTAATGGAAAAGCAAATAGTAAAATCGCTAATGTGATAAAGTAGAACCGAAATTTCATAATGAGTGTCTTATTAATATTCGACAAAAATAGAAAAACTTCTTGTGAAATTTGCTCTTTTGTCTCTTTCTGTCTCGAATATTTTGTACTTTTGTGTCGCATTTTGGAGATTTTTGTCTCTTTTATTCTGGTATAAAAATAAAAAACAAGAAATTACGAAATAGAATGGAAATTGCAACGAAGTACAATCCTGCCGAGGTTGAAGGAAAGTGGTATGAGTATTGGCTTAAAAACGGATATTTCAAGTCGAAACCCGATGGCCGTGAACCTTATACGATAGTCATACCTCCGCCAAATGTTACGGGTGTGTTGCACATGGGGCACATGCTGAATAATACGATTCAGGATATTTTGATTCGTCGTGCCCGTATGACCGGAAAGAATGCTTGTTGGGTTCCGGGTACCGATCATGCTTCTATCGCAACCGAAGCGAAGGTTGTGAACAAATTGGCAGCTCAGGGAATTAAGAAAACTGATCTTACACGAGAAGAATTTCTGAAACATGCATGGGAATGGACAGAAACTCACGGAGGAATTATCTTGCAGCAACTCCGTAAGTTAGGTGCTTCTTGTGATTGGGACAGAACGGCTTTTACTATGGATGAGCTTCGTAGCGAAAGTGTCTTGAAAGTTTTTGTCGATTTATATAATAAAGGACTTATCTATCGGGGTGTCCGTATGGTAAATTGGGATCCGAAGGCTTTGACTGCTCTATCCGATGAAGAAGTCGTTTATAAAGAAGAACACGGAAAGTTATATTATTTACGCTATAAGATTGAGGGTGAGGACGGATATGCCGTAGTCGCAACGACCCGTCCTGAGACGATTATGGGAGATACGGCTATGTGTATCAATCCGAATGATCCCAAAAATCAGCATTTAAAAGGGAAGAAAGTTATTGTTCCGTTAGTAAACCGGGTAATTCCGGTCATCGAAGATGATTATGTCGATATCGAATTCGGTACGGGTTGTCTGAAAGTCACTCCGGCACATGATGTTAACGACTATATGCTGGGTGAAAAGTATAATCTGCCGAGTATCGATATTTTTAACGATAACGGTACGATAAGCGATGCTGCCGGAATGTATGTCGGTATGGACAGATTCGATGTCCGTGTTCAAATAGAAAAAGATCTGGAAGCTGCGGGCCTGTTGGAAAAAACGGAGGCTTATACTAATAAAGTCGGGCATTCGGAACGTACGAATGTTGTGATAGAGCCTAAACTTTCTATGCAATGGTTTTTAAAAATGACCGATCTTGCTAAACCGGCGTTAGAGGCTGTAATGAATGACGATATAAAGTTTTATCCGGCAAAATACAAAAATACATACCGCTATTGGATGGAAAATGTTAAGGATTGGTGCATTTCCCGTCAGCTTTGGTGGGGACATCAAATCCCTGCATATTATCTTCCCGAAGGTGGGTATGTCGTAGCAGCAACTAAAGAGGAAGCTTTGGAACTGGCTCGTAATAAGACGGGTAATTCTGCCTTACAAACGGAAGATTTACGACAAGATGAAGATTGTCTCGATACATGGTTTTCTTCTTGGTTGTGGCCTATATCGCTGTTCGACGGTATTAATCATCCCGGAAATGAAGAACTGAATTACTATTATCCAACCAGTGACTTGGTTACAGCTCCCGATATTATTTTCTTTTGGGTAGCCCGTATGATTATCGCCGGCTATGAGTATCAGAAAGAGATGCCGTTTAAGAATGTCTATTTTACCGGAATTGTCCGTGATAAATTAGGCCGTAAAATGTCTAAGTCGTTAGGTAATTCCCCCGATCCGTTAGAATTGATCGATAGGTACGGGGCTGACGGGGTTCGTATGGGAATGATGCTTTCTGCTCCGGCCGGAAATGATATTTTATTTGATGATACATTGTGTGAACAAGGACGTAATTTCAATAATAAGATATGGAACGCATTCCGGTTGGTAAAAGGATGGTCGGTAGATTCGTCTATAGATCAGCCTGAGTCAGCCAAGATTGCAGTAAGGTGGTTTGATGCTATGCTGAAAAAAGCAAGTATCGAGATTGCAGACTTGTTCTCTAAATATCGTCTTTCGGAAGCATTGATGGTGGTATATAAATTGTTTTGGGATGAATTTTCTTCATGGTATTTGGAGATGATCAAACCCGGATATCAACAGCCGATAGATGCTACGACATACGAAAAGACTTTGTCGTTTTTTGATGATCTATTGAAACTTCTGCATCCGTTTATGCCTTTTATTACAGAAGAACTTTGGCAGCACATTTGTGACCGTAAAGAGGGGGAAAGTATCATGATCGCTCAATTACCGGGAGTAGAGACTTATGATGAAGTTCTATTGGCACAAATTGAGACGGCAAAAGAGATTATTTCAGGAGTGCGTTCGATTCGTCTTCAAAAGAATATCCCGAATAAGGATACGTTAGAATTACAAGTTATCGGACAGCACAATTCGGGGAATGATGCGGTAATTTCTAAACTTGCTAATTTGTCGGCTATTTTGTCGGTTAATGAAAAAGATGCTACAGCAGCTTCATTTTTGGTGGGTACAACCGAGTATGCCGTTCCGTTAGGAAATAATATCGATGTAGAAGCCGAATTGAAAAAGCAAGAAGAGGAACTGAAATATTTACGAGGTTTTCTAAAATCGGTCATTGCTAAATTAAGTAACGAGCGTTTTGTGAATAATGCTCCGGCACAGGTTGTTGAAATGGAGCGGAAAAAACAGTCCGATGCAGAAAGTAAAATAAAATCTTTAGAGGAAAGTATTGCCGCACTGAAGAAATAAAGAGGTCTAATACTTATATAATTGATTATATAAAAAACGCCAATAATTTTTTAATAAATCATTGGCGTTTTTTATTGCTTCATAAAATAATTATTGTGAAGACTGTGTTATTCAAAAATACGTTTCACGGGACATTCTGGTAAAAGGTAAGGACGCAATACGGAGTATGGTAGGGTAATTCGTGTTTGACCTAAATAATAAGGTGCGATATCATACGGATTATATAACCACGTGATTCCATTTTTTCCCGCATAGAAATTATCGGTAGCGACAATGTTTTCAGGACTATAATCTTTCTTGCTTAATTCATTGATATTTGTTAATTTAAGATCGATTGCCAATTGTTTTCGTAATAACTCATCTATTGTTGCTCTATTTTTTTCACTAATAAGATCATTCAAAAGAAGACTCTTACCTTTTTGTAAATCAAAGGTTTGATATGTAGTTGTATAAATGCCGTGTGCCCCACCGGTAAACATATAAGTCGATAATTCGTAGCTCCATATATCGTGATTATTATAAAGAGAGCGGCTACCTACAGATAATTCATAATTCATCCATACACCGATGTCTTTTTTAGAATGGCTATATTGAGACATATCTTTTTTATAAGTGTCTATATAATTCTGCATGTATTTTTCTGCAGCTAATTTAGGAGCGAAACTCTCATATTCTTCTCCGAAAATACTCTTCACAAAATATTTTTGTATCTGTTTTAATTTTATATTGTTAGGATAATTATCCGGATAAATCATGTCGATAGAGAACGTACAGGCCGGCATTGCCGTGTCATTATTGATATGATATTTTTTTTCATTTTCATAAAGAGCAAAAGATAATGTATCTATTCCTTTTATAGAAATAGCCGTGTCGGTCAATTCCGTTTGCTGATCCGAGTCAGTTTTGTCTGGATGATTTTTTTTCTGCTTACAAGAGTTTATACATAAAAGGAGAAGGCAGAATCCGGATAAAAGAATAAATCTATTTTTCATATTTGGATGATTTAGTTGACATATTTACAAATATATAAAAACTTCTGATTTATATTTTGTTTGAAATAAAAAGTTTTGTGCCTACGCTATAAAGAAAAACCGTTTAATTTCGTTATTAGTTCATTTTTTCCCTTTGTAATAGCGGCCTTTTTTCTGTGTTTTCTTCCCATATTGAATTGCCGTTTGCGGGCATCTGTGAATACATGCCAGACATAGAATACAATGGTGCTGCCACTTTGGTTTTTTATCGACTTTTATATTTCCAACAGGGCATTTTTGTTCACACAACCTGCAACCGTTACATAAGTCTGTGGCATAAAAATCTTTATCCGATATTTGATATTTATTGAATAATGGCCATATAATTCGAGTTTTAAAGAAAGGGAAATGCCCTTGTTTGCAATCGAATAAGCCTGATCTGTTATTACTTATCCATGAATTTATCTGTTCCATTCTAGGTATAGCTTCTCTTAATTTTTTGTCTGTCAAAACTGGAGAATCTACATCAAACCCTTTCATTAATATATAATTATTTGGCATTATAACAGAGAATCCACTGTTACAAGTAATTCCTTTGGCCAATAATGCTTTCACAAAGATGTTTTTGCTTAGCCCGATATCATCACCACAAGTACAAACAAAAAAAACATAGTTATTATACTTTATTTCTAATTGTATGAGCTTAATGAAATCGAGAATGAGTTTAGGCGGGCCCCAAGAATATATGGGAAATACGAACCCTATTTTTTCTTTTTCCGAGACTCGATAATAAAATTCTTTTTTTTGCATAACTTCGGGAATAAAACATATTGTTTCATTTTGTGCTTTTGCTACTTCTTTTGCAACCCATTCAGAATTTCCCGTTCCCGAAAAATAAAATATCATATTGAAAATTTTTGTGATCACAAAGGTAAGTTATTCTTTCATTTGCTGAAATCAGAAACGGTGAATTATCGTCTTTTTAATGTAAAACAGTCTATATCTGGAGCCCAGCAATAGGGACTACCTATGCGAATTGTATTTTCCCCACGATTTAATTGTACAGAAAGAGTAATAGTCATAATTCCCTTTGAGCTATCGGTTTCTAAATTTTTAAAGAAATAAGACTTTCCGTTTATATTGACTTCTAATTTGCGGTTCTTTTCAGGCAAATAAAAAATCTTCATTTCATATGCACCCCCTTTTTTACTGTAAACATTATCCCATTCAGCATAATTTTCAGAGCTCCCGCCAATAAAGCTAACGGTCATTTTTCCGGATGCCTTTTCACATGGAGCATAGCGGATACTTTTAGAACGAGTACCCAGATCATCATAACATGGAAGATAAGCCCATTCAGCTTCGTAAAGCGATGATTCCAGACGCTTTTCCGCCTCTATACGAAAAAATTTTGCACTATGAGGAGGTAACTCATATTCTAAATATTCTTTATTTGTATCAATAGTCTTATGTTCTATTAAATCTCGGACTTTTATTGTTCCACCTAACTCCAAACATGCAGTGGGTACAGAAAACGAACAAATCGAGTCTGATGGATTATATAAAGCCATAGCTCTGGCTTTACCTCGTTTTTGTTCAATATCTTTGACTAATACATATCCATTTTTTTCGTGTTGAACTACATAAGCTTGAAGACCTAACGAATCTTGATTGATAGCTATTAGTTCTTTGTTTTTCAGTAATTCTAAAGATTTATTCGGAATAGTAGTTAAATCGCAACCGATAAGTAAGGGCGAACTCATGATACACCACATACCGAAATGAACTTCTTCCTCTTCAGGTTTTAGACCTCTTCCTATTTCCAGCATATCCATATCATTATAATGACCATTTCGTGCATAGGCTGATAAATAAAGGTTCTTATTTATTATATGTTTGATAGATGCCCACTCTGGAGTAATATCGGCACTTATTCTCCATGAAGTTGCGATATCTTCAGCCCATGTGCCGGGGAAAGCCCAACGGCAAATATTCAATGATATTTTATGGTTACAAACATCATTGAAAGCTCGATAAATTTCAGTATATCTCTTTTGTTCATCTAATGCTAATTCCTGTCCGGCACCACAATAGTCTATTTTGATAAAATCAACCCCCCATTTGTTAAAAAAGAGGTCTGCATCTTGTTTCTCGTGCCCATATAGCCCGACTCCTATTCCATTTGGATCGTTGTCCCAAATCGAACCGCAAGTATTACTTCCTGCATCAGAATAAATGCCAGCTTTTAGACCTTTATCATGTATATATTTAACGATGTTTTCCAATCCGTTGGGGAAACGCTTGGGATGAGTATGAAGTATTCCCGATTCATCACGCCATCCGAAAAAACCGTCATCGATATTTATATATCGATATCCAACGGTTTTCAGACCTCTATCAATAATTGCATCAGCTTGTTTTTTTATAAGTTGTTCATTGATGTTTATACGATAAGTATTCCAAAGAACTCCATCCCATAATAGGAGGTGTAAATCTATTATTTTGAGCTTTACCTGTCATTGCAACATAGCATAAAACTATGATGAATAAGTATTGTGCATTCTTCATCTTACTAAATATTTAAGGTTTATATACAAAAGTAAAAATAAATGCTGAAAGATCATATTGTACGGCGTGATTTTAGAAAAATTTGATGATTCTGAAAAACTTCATAAAAATATATTCTCCATATTCCTATGAAGGAGCTTTTATAATATCTGAAGTTTATTTACTTTTGTTCCAAAAGAAACAAATTATGGTAAAAGTAGGAAGGTATAATGCCTTAAAGGTTATAAAAACTGTAGATTTCGGTGTGTATTTAGATGGAGAAGATAAAGGCGAGATATTACTTCCTGCTCGATATATACCTGAAAATTGTCGTATAGGAGACATAATAGATGTTTTTATCTATTTTGATTCAGAAGATCGAATTATTGCTACTACAGAAAAACCTTATATTCAAGTTGGAGAGTTTGCATATTTAAAAGTGAAATCGACAAATAGGGTCGGTGCATTTTTGGATTGGGGGTTAATGAAAGATCTGTTAGTTCCTTTCCGTGAACAACGAGTCAATATGAAACAGGGATATTATTATACTGTTTATGCTTATCTTGATCATGAGAGTGGACGTATCGTTGCTTCAGCTAAACTGAATAAATTTTTGAATAATCTTCCGATCGATTATGAAATAAATCAGGAAGTTGATTTATTGGTAGTACAAGAAACCGAGATAGGATATAAGGTTATTATCAATAATACGCATTGGGGCATGGTTTATTACAATGAGATATTTTGCAATATAGAAAAGGGAGATCATATAAAAGGATATATAAAACATATCCGTGAAGATGAAAAAATCGATGTCGTTTTGCAACCGGTAGGGTATGAAAAGATAGATACGTTATCTTCTGAAATTCTTCGATCTTTACACGAAAATGAAGGTTATATACCTCTTTCCGATAAATCTTCTGCCGAGCAGATTGCCGAGCACTTCTCTTGTAGCAAGAAAAATTTCAAAAAAGCGATAGGTGCATTATACAAGCAAAGATTGATTCTGATTCTTGAGAATGGAATAAGACTGAATGAAAAGTAGTCTTTCCTCTTTTCATTTTTTTGTAAAATTCGTTCTTCAAAACTTTTTTTCGACTATATTGTTTTAATGAGTGTAAAGTTAATATCGGGAAGAGGATATTAACCGACAATAAGTCTAATAAAATAAAAGAAGTTATGAAGCGAGTTTTATTAATTGTGGCACTAGTCCTGGGAAGCACAGTGCTATTTGCTCAGAAGTATAACAAAAATGAAGTGAAACAACTGCAAAGTTTTTTGCAGCAGAAATCTGCTAAAGGAGATTCCAATGCCGATCGGTTGGAAATCGTAAGTATTAATACTCCGGCAGCATGGAAAGGTGTTACTTGGAATAACGGTAGAGTGGTTTCTATAGATTGGCAAGATAAAGATTTAGCGGGAGACATAAATTTGAATGGTTTTTCAGCTATGCAGAAAGTGAACCTTTCTCGAAATAAGATTACGGTAGTCGATGCTACGAACTGTTCAGCTCTTACAGATATGAATGTCAGCCGTAATAAATTGTCAGAACTTGATTTAACCGGTTGTATTGCGTTGGTCAAGCTTGATTGTTATAAAAATCGTCTCACAGAAATCGACCTTTCTACATCTCCGCAATTGAAAAATTTAAATTGTTCTAATAATCTTTTTGTTGAATTCAATATTCAGGGTTCATCTGCTTTAGAATCCCTTAATGTTCAAGGGTGTCACTTAGAATCTCTTAATGTTGATAGTTGTGCTAATTTGAAAAATCTCTATTGCGGATATAATCGCTTGACGAATTTAAATCTGTTCGGGACAGTTAATTTGCAAAACCTGAATATGGATGATAATAATATCCGTACAATGATTATGTCAAAACAACCGAATCTTTTTACTCTATTTTGTAGTGATAACAATATGGTAACACTTGATGTTCTGAATTGTGATGCTCTTACTGATTTGGTTTGTTCATATAATAACCTTACCCGGTTAAATCTTAACGGAACGGACAAACTTACTTTTGTCGATTGTTCTTATAATGATTTGACAACACTTGATTTAAGCAATCGCTATCTGTTACAACGGGTATTATGTAATCAAAATCAGTTGACCATGCTGGATGTTTCATTTTGCCCGAATTTGGTATATATTAATTGCCGATTTAACCAACTCATAGATTTGCGTACGATAGGGGATAACAATCTACGTATGATCGCTTGTCAATGGAATTACTAATAATTGTGGTTATATTTGTTTCGGAAACACCTATAAGTAAATCTACTTACAGGTGTTTCCGATTTTTTATTAATCGTATTTTTTCTTTAGCTTTTCTTTCGGTAAGCAAAGATGTATTAAATACTTTATTCACAATACAATAAAATAGGATAATCTGATGAGATATTTTTATAAAATTTAATCAGGCTCGAAAAGACTCTTAGTTTTTTTATAAGAAATGAATATTCCTCACATGAAATAAATTTGTATGTTTGTAGAAAAGCTATTCATAAACCTTGATATTTATGCATTATTGGTTAAATACTATAAGTTTACTTTTTATTTTATTGTTTACTTCATGTGCGACAGCTGTTTATGTCCCACTCGAAATATTACGTCCATCGGAAACGATATTGCCAGATTCTCTTCGGACGTTAGCCATAGTAATCAATACCCCCGAACGTACACTGGTAGAAGATGAAGGTGAAATTATTGACGCTTATAATGAGCGTCAACGGTTGCAGATAAAAAGAGGAAATCTTATTCCGCATTTTGTAAAAAGCGTATCATCTTCTTTAAAGCAAGCTTCTGGTAAGACTCTATCTGTAGTTTCGATGCAGAATGATCCTATGACAGAATATATTTTGCCAGAAGACAAAATACGACTTATCAAGGATAGTCTAAATGCAGATGCCATTTTGTCTTTAGATAGATTATCTGTTATTCCATCTATTCACTTGACTCAGGTAGACGAGGCTCTATTTTTTGGAGATTTGGATATTGCTGTTTATGCTGATCTCAAACTTTATATGGGAGAAAAATATTTACCGAGCGTTTTTTCCTGTAAAGATACTATATCGTGGCAATCGTATGGAGAAACAGAAAATCGAACTTTAGACAGGTTTCCATCATTTCAAAATTGTTTGATCGATGCAACAAATCATTCCGGGTATCAGGTCAGTAAAAAGTTTTATCCGTATATTGATAATGCAGATCGTTTTTATTTTGTTACTCCGTACCCTTTGATGAAAGAAGCAAATTCTTACTGGAATAGAGGAAATTATGAAGAAGCTTCTTATTTATGGGAGTATGTTTACGAAAATGCGGAGAAAATGGGTCGGAAGGCTAAAGCTGCCGCTAATATGGCATTATATGAAGAACTTAACGATCGATATGATTCTGCATTGGACTGGGTAAAAAAATCTTTAAATATATTTTTGGAATCTCCTGAGAAATATTCTAATTATATAGAATATCTTTTGGAATACCAACAACAGTTGAATGTCCGTATTCAGGAAAATAGGCAAATGGCTTTCTGAAATATTTTATTCATTTTCATACTAGAATCTTTAATTTATTTTTTATCTTTAGTAGAATAGGAGGAGAGCGAGAAGATCAAATGGGGTCACAGTATTTTGCATATCCTTTTTTATCATTTGTGTAAATTACAATAAATTAATAAGAAAAGCCTGTTTAAATCTTTTCTTAAACAGGCTTTCTATAATAGAAGAATTTTTATTATTGTTTATCCTTGGATCGCTTTAATACCCGGAAGAATTTTTCCTTCGATTGCTTCAAGTAACGCACCGCCACCTGTAGATACATACGATACTCCGTTTGCTAAACCAAATTTATTAACACAAGCAACAGAATCTCCTCCACCAACAAGAGAGAATGCTCCGTTTTTGGTAGCTTCCACAATAGCTTCCCCTACAGAGCGTGAACCATGGGTAAAGTTTTCAAATTCAAATACACCCGTAGGACCGTTCCAAAGAATTGTTTTAGATTTTTTGATAACATCTGCGAATATTTTCTCAGATTCCGGGCCAATATCCAAACCTTCCCAACCATCAGGAATTTGATTTACAGGAACTATTTTAGTATTTGCATCATTACTGAATGCATCTGCAATTTTAGCATCTACAGCTAATACTAAATTTACACCTTTTTCTTTTGCTTTTTTCATTAGATCAAGAGCTAAATCCAATTTGTCATCTTCACAAATAGAATTACCGATTTTACCGCCTTGAGCTTTTGTAAAAGTATAAGTCATACCTCCTGTAATGATCAGATTATCCACTTTGTTAAGCAGATTTTCAATAATTTCAATTTTTGAGGAAACTTTAGATCCGCCCATAATTGCTGTAAAAGGACGATTAATATCTTTCATTACCTTTTCTACAGCTTTTACCTCTTTTTCCATCAGGTAACCGAACATTTTATTCTCTGGGGTAAAATAGTCAGCAATTAAAGCGGTAGAAGCATGTGCACGGTGAGCTGTACCAAATGCGTCATTTACATAAACATCAGCAAGACTTGCCAATTCCTTTGTGAATTCTTTTTGACTGGCTTTGACGGCCTTTTTTGCAGCAGCTTTTTCTTCATCGCTGGCATCTTCAGCAAGTCCTCTGGGTTTGCCTTCCTCTTCAGCATAAAAACGAAGATTTTCAAGAACAAGCACTTCTCCCGGTTTCAATTCTGCAACAGCAGCTTTTACTTTTTTACCTATTGAGTCATCAACAAATTTTACAGATTGTCCTAATAATTCAGACAAATGTGCAACTACATGCTTCAATGAAAATTTGTCTTCCGGACCTTTTTTCGGACGACCCAGATGTGATCCGATAATCACGCTACCGCCATCAGCAATAATTTTTTTCAAAGTAGGCAACGCTGCGCGCATACGAGTGTCGTCTGTAATATTCAGATTTTCATCCAAAGGTACGTTAAAATCAACACGTACAAATGCCTTTTTACCGGCAAAATTGAAATTGTCAAGTGTTTGCATATTACAATAATTTTAAAACATGTATTTGTTTTCTGTCTGTCTGCAAATTTACAAAATAAATCGGTATATTTTTTATAAAATACGAGAGTTTACAGTAAATATTTATGCTTATATTATATGATTCTAAGAAAAATTCAAATTAGAGATCTTTCTTGCAAAAGGGCTTCCATTTGTTCTTGAATTTTCTTCGATTCAGCACGTGCTGCAATTCCAAAATTCTCACTCTTATCGGCATATATAATTCCTCGTGAGGAATTTACCAAAAGACCGCATTGCTTATTCATTCCATATTTAGCAACATCTTGCAAACTTCCGCCTTGAGCGCCTACTCCCGGAACTAATAAAAAGTGATCTGGTGCTATTTTGCGTACGTCCGTAAATAATTTCCCTTGGGTTGCCCCTACAACAAACATCATTTGATCATCGGTTGCCCAAGTTTGGGAAATACGCATTACTTTTTCAAAAAGTCGTTCTCCTGAAGCATCTGCCGTAAATTGAAAATCTTGAGATCCTTTATTAGACGTTAATCCCAAAACAATGACCCATTTACCTGGATATACGAGAAAAGGTTTTACGCTATCTTCTCCCATATAAGGAGCAACTGTTACCGAGTCGATATCGAGATGTTCAAAAAAACTGCGAGCGTACATTTCTGAAGTATTCCCTATATCTCCGCGTTTTGCATCGGCAATAATAAATTGATCCGGATAATTTTCTTTTATATATCGTACTGTTTTTTCAAAGGCACTCCAACCTTGAATGCCCAAACTCTCATAAAAAGCGAGATTGGGCTTATAAGCGACACAAAGATCTGCTGTCGAATCGACAATAATTTTATTAAATGCAAAAATAGGATCTTCTTCATTAAGCAAATGTGTCGGAATTTTTTTAATATCGGTATCTAAACCTACGCAAAGAAATGATTTTTTACGTTTTATGTTCTCAAAGAGTTGTTGTTTGTTCATAAGATAGGTACAAAAAATTTTCTATAATTCGCTTTCTTTCATTCTTTCGGCATTTTCGGCAATAATTAGGTGATCTATGCAGTCTTGTATATCGCCATCCATGAATGCTGAAAGATTATATATAGTATAGTTGATTCTATGGTCGGTAATGCGCCCTTGAGGATAATTGTATGTACGTATCTTAGCGGAACGATCTCCTGTAGAGACCATTGTCTTTCTTTTGGCTGCAATATCGTCAAGGTATTTTTGATGCTCTTTATCATAAATAAAAGAACGTAAACGGGTAAGTGCACGTTCTTTATTTTTGGGTTGATCACGGGTTTCAGTACATTCGATAAGAATCTCTTCTGAAACTCCTGTATTGGGATTTTTCCATACGTACCTGAGACGGACACCAGATTCCACTTTATTAACGTTTTGTCCTCCAGCACCACCGGAGCGGAAAGTATCCCATTTGATTTCACCTTCATTAATCTCAACATCAAATTCTTCTGCCTCCGGAAGAACTGCCACAGATGCGGCCGAAGTATGTACTCTGCCTTGTGTCTCAGTTGCTGGGACACGCTGCACCCGATGTACACCGGATTCGTATTTTAATGTGCCATAAACATTTTCTCCGCTTACTGTAAAAATAATTTCTTTATATCCACCCGAAGAGCCTTAACTGTATCTGGATATACTTAATTGCCACCCTTTGGTCTCACAATATTTAGAATACATACGAAACAGATCCCCTGCAAAAATAGCGGCTTCATCACCCCCTGTGCCTCCTCGAATTTCTACTATGGCATTTTTACTATCTTGGGGATCGGTGGGAACGAGTAGTAGTTTTATCTCTTCTTCCAATACCGGAAGTTTTTCTTGAGACTCATCCAATTCTTCTTTTGCCATTTCCCTTATTTCCAGGTCGTTTTCCGATTCTAATATTGATCTTGCTTCAGAGATATTGTTTAGTAATTTCTCATATTGATTTTTAGCTTTAACAATTTTCTCGAGATCACTATATTCCTTGGTAAGTTTAACAAAACGCTTCATATCAGATATAACAGCCGGATCGGTAATAAGAGTCCCGACCTCTTCGAAACGGATTGAAAGGCCTTCTAATTTATCCAATAAAGTATTTTCACTCATTATTTTACTATTTTCAGACTACAAAGATATAAAATGTGTGTCAATAAATCTAATGGATATTTATAATAAAATAGCCGGACATTTTCTTGAATAATGATGCCTTCAAGTATGTTGTCCGACTATTTATAGAGTAGTAGTAATAAGGAAACAATCCTTTTGAATATTTTGTTGTAAAAATCGAATTAAAATCTGTTAAGCAGATAACATATAAGATAAGGAGGAATTTTTTCAATAAATTTCCTCCTTATCTGTATTTACCTATTATTATTTCTATAATTGTATGGGGTGTTCTACCTTTTCATTCAATAATGCAAAATCGAGAACTTCTTTAATGTTCCGTACGTAGTGGAATGTAAGCCCCTTAATATAATTTTCTTTGATCTCATCTATGTCTTTTTTATTTTCTTCCGATAAGATAATATCTTTTATATTAGCGCGTTTTGCAGCCAATATTTTTTCTTTTATGCCTCCGACGGGAAGTACACGTCCTCTTAATGTAATTTCTCCGGTCATGGCCAGGTTCGGACGTACTTTGCGTTGGGTAAATGAGGATGCAATAGAAGTTACCATCGTGATACCTGCAGAGGGACCATCTTTTGGTATCGCACCTTCTGGTACATGAATATGTACATTCCATTTATCGAATACGTCATCACTGATATTTAACATTTCAGCATGGGCTTTTATGTATTGCATGGCTATTATTGCCGACTCTTTCATGACGTCACCCAAATTTCCCGTTAATGTCAGTTTTTCGCCTTTACTTTTACTCAGGCTTGATTCTATGAATAATATTTCTCCACCTATGGCTGTCCATGCCAAACCTGTAACGACACCGGCATATTCATTCCCTTCGTATTTGTCTCGTGAATACTCTTTTATTCCTAAATATTCATGCAAATCATTTATCGTAATCGTATGTGGATATTCTTCTTCCAATGCTTTTTTTCGGGCGATTTTCCGCATAATTTTGGCTATTTTTTTATCCAGCTCCCGAACACCCGACTCCCGGGTATAAGAGTCGACTATAACCTCCATCGTTTTTTTAGGAATGTCTACATCTCCTTTTACGAGCCCATGATTCTCGATTTGTTTCGGGACAAGATGTCTTCGTCCGATCTCAACCTTTTCTTCCAGAATATATCCGGTTATATCGATAAGTTCCATTCGGTCTAATAAAGGTTGGGAGATCGTATTCAGATTATTGGCCGTCGCTATAAATAGAATATTTGATAAATCGTAGTCGATGTCCAGATAATTATCATGAAAAGCGTTATTCTGTTCCGGATCGAGAACTTCTAACAAAGCTGATGCCGGATCTCCTTTAAAATCATTCCCGATTTTATCTATTTCATCCAAAACGAACACAGGATTAGACGAACCGGCTTTCAATAAACCTTGTATAATACGACCGGGCATTGCTCCGATGTAGGTACGTCGGTGACCTCTGATCTCTGCTTCATCATGCAATCCTCCTAAAGAAATACGTACATATTTCCTTTTCAGAGCTTCAGCTATTGATTTTCCTAAAGATGTTTTGCCGACACCCGGAGGCCCGTAAAGACATATAATCGGAGATTTTAAATCTCCCCTTAGTTTTAATACTGCCAGATGTTCCAAAATACGGTCTTTTACTTTTTCAAGCCCGTAATGGTCTTTATCTAATTGCTTTTGTGCATGTTTCAGGTTAAAATTATCCTTTGTGAATTCATTCCAAGGTAAATCGGTCAACGTTTCCAAATAATTATATTGCACCGAAAAGTCCGGAGATTGAGGATAAAGACGTTCTAGTTTACGTAATTCTTTTTCAAATATGGCAGCTACTGAAGCATCCCACTTCTTTTTAGAAGCTTTCTCTTTCAGTTCCTGGATATCTTGTTCTTGAACGCTTCCTCCCAATTCATCTTGTATGGTCTTTATCTGTTGTTGCAAAAAGTGCTCTCTTTGTTGTTGGTTCAAGTCTTCTCTCGTACGAGATTGAATGCTTGCTTTTATCTCAATAAGTTGAGCTTCCTTACTTAGTGCCGTATATAAACTGAATGCTCGTTGCTTGACCGAGTCGATATTAAGCAGATCCTGTTTTTGTTGGGTATTTAAAGGAATATTGGAACATAAAAAATTAATCAGATAGTGAGAATTTTCAATATTCCTTAATGCAAACATCAGTTCTCGTGAAGGTTCGCCCAAAGTTTTCAGAATATTGAATGTCATGTCTTTTATTGCAGATATGAGTGCTTCAAATTCTTTGTCATTTGATTTGGGCATCTTTTCTTCCAATAAAGAGATATTACCTCTTAAATAAGGAGTGAATGTTGTCAGGTTATCTAAATGAAAACGGCGTTTACCTTGCAATATAACGGTGGTGCTTCCGTCTGGCATTTCCAGTATTTTTACGATCTCAGCAATAGTGCCTATTTCATACAAATCTTTGTATTCCGGTTCATCCACGTACATATCTTTTTGACATGTTACACCGATATATTGTTTTTGAGCGTATGCCTCTTTAATAAGTTGAAGGGATTTGGCTCTTCCGACCGATACAGGAAGAGCTACTCCTGGATACATTACCATATTGCGTAATGGCAGGATAGGCAGATCGACTTCTGACACCCCCGGACATTCTATATCCGGATTGCCCTCTACTTCAGCGAAAATCGGCATAATTGTAGTGGCATTGTCATTAGCATCATCAAGCGGATTATTATCAGAAAAAAATTTTTTCATATGTTAATTGTCATTTTGTCAGTAATTAGGGTTAAATACATTGTCAGCACTCCTGAAAAATCAATGCTATATTATAGTACAATGAGCGTGCCAAAAAATAAACAATACTTAGACATCTGTAAAATTGTTATTATTTTTTGTTTATTTGTATTCTAAAATTTTTATTTATGGGAGCACATTATTTTCAGTTTAAACAATTTACCATATACCATGACCGCTGTGCAATGAAAGTGGGTACAGATGGCGTACTGCTCGGATCTTGGTGTAATATTCCAAGAAATGGAAATATATTGGATGTAGGAACAGGAACGGGAATAATAGCATTAATGGCTGCGCAAAGATCTTCGCTTTTTCAAGTGTCGATCGATGCAATCGAAATAGATAGTGATGCATATTTGCAAGCCAAAGAAAACATATCGGCTTCTCCATGGAGCGATAGAATACATGCAATTAATTGTTCTTTACAAGAGTATGCAGAAACATCCGGAATACTTTATGATCATATTGTGGCTAATCCACCTTATTTTGATAATACTTTGCCACCACAAAGTATCTCCAGACAAATGGCACGGCATACAGCGTCATTGACTTATGAAGAGCTCGTATCCAATGCGGTGCGGTTATTAAAGCCCGAAGGTTATATTTCTGTTATATACCCTGCAGATCAAGACAGACGATTGACCAGTATAGCAGTCTCCAACAAATTGTGGGTGTCTCGGAAAGTTTGGGTAAAAGGGCGTCCGAATGTCTCACCTAAAAGAGTTTTAATAGAGTGGGGGAAGTCTCCCGTAAATTATATAGAAGAAGAACTTGTTATAGAGACGGCACCTTTGACATATACACCGGAATATATAGCTTTAACTAAGGACTTTTATTTGAAAATAATAGGATAAAACGCAGAATAAAGCGAATTTGAGTATTCTCGCTGACAGTCAGAGAGTTTGACTTTGGATGGAACAAATTGGCATAAGGTCGGGAAAACGGATTTAGGCAGATTGCAGAAATAGATGCACTTCCAAATCATTACCCGACACCTGATGCACATTTAACACTAACGGTCTCTATTTCTGCGTTCTGCGTAGGTTTACATTCTGCCTTTACAACTCCCGTAAACTAATTTTGCACCAAACAAAAAGCAAGGATTATGAGGAGTACATTCAAGACCGTTTTTTATGTAAACGGAAGCAAAGAGAAGAACGGAATTGTCCCCATCATGGGACGGGTTACAATCAACGGGACTATCGCACAGTTCAGTTGCAAACAGAGCATCTCAAAAGAACTTTGGGATGCCAAAGGCAACAGGGCGAAAGGCAAGAGCCGAGAGGCGGTGGCGGTCAATTATGCCCTTGACAACATCAAGGCGCAGATAACGAAGCACTACCAGCGGCTTTCCGACCGTGAGGCGTTTGTCACGGCAGAAATGGTACGCAATGCCTATCAAGGTGTAGGCACGGAGTATGAAACATTGTTGCGTGCCTTTGACAAGGAGAACGAGGCATTCGCCAAACGGGTGGGCAAAGACCGTTCCAAACGCACATATCTGAAATATGTCATTGTCAGGAGATATGTTGCGGAGTTTATCAAGAAGAAATACAAGCGGACGGACATAGCGATGAACGAACTGACCGAGGACTTCATCCGTGACTACTGCCTGTACCTGCGCAACGAAGTCGGGCTGGAACAATCATCCGTGTGTGTATACTCCATACCGTTGAAACACATCGTCACCGCAGCCCACTATAACGGGAAGATAGCGAGAAACCCGTTTGCGATGTACCATCTTGACCCTGACCACAAGGAGCGTGGCTTTCTCACGGAGGATGAAATTCAGGCGTTGAGTGCAATCAAGCTGGACAATCCCAACTTTGCATTGGCAAGAGACCTGTTCCTGTTCGGTTGTTGGACGGGAATCTCGTTCACGGACATCAAGAACTTGACCACCGACAACATCATTGAAATGAATGGTGCATCGTGGATTGTGTCGAAACGCCAAAAGACGGGCGTACCGTTCCAAATCAAGTTGATGGACATCCCGATGCAGATTATCAAGCGGCATGAAGCGTTCAGGACTGACAAGCGGCTGTTCAATATCGGCTCGCTTGACATGGTGAACAAGCGCATCAAGAAAATAGCTAAAAGATGCGGTATAGAAAAGACGGTTTCATTCCATCTGAGCCGCCATTCATTCGCTGTTTTGGCATTGAATTACGGTATGCCGATAGAGAGCGTGAGCAAGATTTTAGGACATACCAATATCACCATCACGCAAATTTACGCGAAAGTGACGAACAAAAAACTTGAAAACGACATATCCGATTTCGAGAGCAAGGTAAGCGGACGTTTCGTCCTATAACGCACAGTCTATGGAACGGACAACAATCACGATGGACGGGTGCGGCAGGATTGCCGTGCCGTCCGATGCCGCCAACGTGTGGATGAACGAAATGGAGTTGGTAAGGCTGTTCGATGTAATCGCCCCGACACTCCGTGCCGCCATCCGAGCCGTGTACAAAAGCGGAGTGCTGAAGCCTTGCGATGTGGAAAGGCGCATCAGGCTTCCCAACGGTTATTGTGCGGAGGCGTATGCCCTGCCAATGGTCGTGGCAATCGCTTTCCGTATCAACACACCCAATGCCGCAAGGGTACGCAACGCCCTGTTGGAAAGGCTGTGCTTGCGAAAAGACAGACAAGTGCTATTTTTCTTTTCGTCGCCAAATGTTTTGTGAACGGGTTTGTTGAACGGTTGTTTAGGTCGTATATTACAGAACATCAATGCGTTATCTTCACTTCTCAATAATTCAAAACTTTCAGACTTGCCTGCAAGTCTGCCGGAATACGGCATGGTAATTTGCATGAGTGCTATTTATTATTTTGATGAATTGATGAAAGTATATATAAACATAAAGAATAACAGCGGTTTACATCCTCATCAAACTCTCAACAAAAGGATATGGCTGATGAAAAGAGAAAACGGACACAGCCTTACTCATCGCTTTTCTTTTGACAAGCGGTTTGATGAAAGAATGTTGAGCATGTATCGCTATGACTTTTAGTATGTTAAGTCGCCCATTCATCAATTCATCGGATTTTCATTCATCATCAAGCCTGCTGTGGAAGCAACGGAGGTGAGTATCGCCATCCGCAGGCTGGCCAGACGGACTTCCGTTCTGCCGACCGACAAGGGAAAACCGACACCGCCGCAGGCTTTTGGGAACAAAAGCCATAGCTCATTATGGCGTTTTCTTCACGCACCGCTGACGCTCATGCTAAAAACTCCCCAATGAGCCAGTGGGGTTGCCCCCTGAACGCCCCCGTTTGCTTCCGAAAGAAGCTGCGAGCAGTCCTTTGAGTTGCCCAAAGTTTATGAGTTGTTTTAAAGTCTGAACTCTGTTTTTATGGTAGCAAGTTTGTGTTTCGGGCATACCGAAGCTGTTTGCTATCATCCCATAGCGGGAATTTATATACATCTTATTTTTTGAGCCTGATTTTTTCGTGATAGAAATAATTTACGATGACCGGCTTTCCTTTTTCCGAGCGTCCGTAGGGCAAATCGTTCACCCGATAGGGAAATCCTTGCGTCTGTGCATATTGGGATATGTCCTGCTCCAATGCCTGCCAGTAATCAAGCCTTTTCTTGTTGTAAATCTCATCGTATAATGGGAAGAGTTCGGGATGCTTCTCACGGATATATGCCATTATCTCTCCTTTGAATTGTCCGCGCAGGTTCAGATTTTCAAGCCATATCAAATCGGCATATCCTTTCACTTCCTTGATAATCGTCTTTACATCGGTTATTCCCGGAAATATGGGCGAAACGAAACACACGGTACGGATGCCTGCCTCATAGACTTGGCGCATTGCTTTCAGGCGGCGTTCTATGCTCACGGCGTTGTCCATATCCGCACGAAACTGTTCGTTAAGCGTATTGATTGACCAAGACACTGTTACTTTAGGAAAACGTTTCAACAGGTCGAGGTCGCGAAGGACGAGGTCGGACTTCGTACATACCATAATCTCGGCGTTGCTTCCGCGCAGTTCTTCGAGCAGCCTGCGGGTACGGCGGAATTGTTCCTCATAGGGGTTGTAACCGTCCGTCACGGAACCTATCACGATGCGCTCACCGTCATATTTGTGCGGATTGGCTATCGGTTTCCAGTTCTTCACGTCCAGAAACGCGCCCCACGCTTCTGTATGCCCGGTGAAGCGTTTCATAAACGATGCGTAGCAATACTTGCAGGCGTGAGGGCATCCCACGTAAGGATTGACCGAATATCCTCCGACTGGCAGTGCGGATTTGGTCATAACGCTCTGTACGTCTATTTCCTTGATTGTTTCAGTATTCATTGTATGCGTTTGATAAATTGTTCCGGCAGTTCCTGAATCATCCTTTCTTCACCCATTATAAGCAGCAAATCCTCTTTCATAAATACGGGGATTCCTTGCGCTTTGGCTTGGTCGGCAATGTGAAGCACCCATTCGAGACGGGAATCCACTTTGCCTTTCCGATGTCCCGTTTCCGTGCCTATGACAACCCAATCGATACCCGCGAAGTCTATCTCTCCGATTTCGTCAAAGATAGGTTCAAAGGTGACGTGGTAATGTTTGGCCTTGATATTTCTTTTCAAATCTTCTAACCTTTTTTTCTCGGAACTGCGCGTGACGGTCACGCCCATCCAGACATTTTCGTCATCCGTAGAAAAACAGACCTTATCCGGACGTTTCGTAAGAAAGATATAAGCGTGTTGCGGATTGCTTTTCATTCTTCCGAAAATCTCCGCGTTCCATTCAGGCTTCCAATCGGAGAAGTCGCTCATTCCGGTCATCAGCCATACGTGAGGTTTTGGAGTGTCGATGATGTGTAGCTTGCGCCCCATATATTCGGGTACAGAAAAATCGTCCGTGATATGGAAGCGGCGACAGTTATTACGGGCATAGCAGTAGCTGCACCCTATTGAGCAGCCTATCACTATGTTCATATTCTTTATCAGCGATTTGATGCAAACACTCATAACGTAATGCTCTCCCCATCTCCCGGCATAATCAGTCGGTTCATATCCACTCCGTGGTGGCGGGCTTCGTTTCGCAGGATTTCGCGTGTTGTCTGGCAATGGTCAATAGCATCCATGTGTACGGCTATCAGTTTGATTTGTGCGGGGAGCGTGTCGAGCATCGCCATCACTTCCTGTTCGTCGGGGATGATGCAGCCGTCTGTCTTGGAAAATTCGGGGAACACCGCACCGCCGCTGTTTACAACGATATAATCAGGGCGGTATTTTTCCACGGTTTCAAGGATGCACGGTTCCCATTTGCAGTCGCCCATTATATAAATGGTCGGAAGTCCCTCCGCCATCAGCACATAGCCCGACACGGGTCCCATCATCTGGCCTATCTGACCGAAACCGTGATGACCCGTGGTGCGGTGGATGGTCAGGTTGCCTATTGTCTTGCTCTTTTCAATTGCTTCTACATTTGTAAAACCATCTTGTACGAGGGTTTCCTTGTCTTGCGGCTGGGTGTAGAAAGGGATGTCTTTCGGCAAATGTTGTTTCACGCTCGGTTCATAATGGTCAATGTGGTTGTGTGTGAGCAGTACCATATCCACGCCCTCGGTGATTTCGCTGATGGGCATTACCAGATGCACCCTCGGACTTTTATACACGCCGAGAGCGGATTGCAGGGTTCCTTTGTCGGCAAATACGGGGTCAACAAGGATGGTGTGTCCTGCATAATTGATTTTCAAGGTGGCGCTGCGCACCAACCGGATAATAGCTTTCTCGTTCATAATGTTACGCTTTTATGATTTGTCGGGTGCAAAGTTCGGAAGATTCCCCTGATGCCTCTATGCCTTAAAAAGAGAAATATATGCCATTTTGATAAAAGAATGATGTATATTTGCAGAAAGCAAAGAACAAGAGCGATGAAAACGATAACCAACCCCGAAAGACTGGTCAGCGTCCCGTTCAGCAAGACACGTTGCGGCGTGGACTTCTACATCAACACAGGCGAGAGCAAGGACATCTGTGGTGTCTTGACCGAGCACCGGACGTTCAAGACGGATTTTTTCAGTTTCTATTTCTTTCGCCGCGCCAATGGCTATGTGCTGTTAAACTTCCGCAAAATAGAGTTACGGGACGATATGGTGCTCCTCCTGTCGCCGCACCAGCAACAGGAATGGCACGTGGACGAAGCGGAACTGGACTACACCTTTCTTATCTTTCGCGAAGACTTTATGCGCACGTTCATCGCCGACAAGTTCTTCGTCTATCGCCTGCTGTATTATTATCAGACCGACACGCCACCGTACCTGTTTGCCGCGCCGGAAGAACTGGCGGAATATATGCGCCTCTTGGGGAAGATAAAACAGGAGCTGCTGCATCCTGTGGCAGACACTTACAACCTTATCGTATCTGTGCTTTACTATCTGTTGGTGGTTATCAACCGGGCATACGCCAAAACTTACCGTCTGCCGGTCGAAGTGCCGAAGAACAATTATGCCTTCCAATTCAAAGACCTGTTGGAGAAACATATCCGCGACATGCAGCGTGTTCAGGAATATGCCGATATACTCCGCGTGAGCCGTATCACTCTGAACAATTCTGTAATGGCGCAGTTCGGCGTGTCCGCCACCCATCTGCTCAAACAACGCTTGTTGGAGGAATTGAAAAACGAGCTGTTGTTCTCCGACCGCAACGTGAGCCAGTTGGCGGACGAGTTCCACTTTTCCGACCCCAGCCATCTGATGCGCTTCTTCAAGCAACAGACGGGAAAGACATTTACGCAATATATCACGGACTACCAAAATGGAATATACGAATGAAAAGCAAGAAAAAACTTTATAAGACTTGCACTCCTATCCTCTTTTTTTGTATTTTTGCAGTCGGCGAGAGTTTTTAGGTGGAAATACACCGCATATCACAGAATTAGCAACCGTTGCCAAGTCATTACCTCACTCTTTGAGAAAAGCTTATAAATAGGGACATTCAGTAAATACTATAAAATCAGCCAACTAATTCATACACAAAGTATTGCGAATTAGTTGGCTTTTTTGT
>ERZ857922.520-NODE-520-length-57779-cov-8.606282_pt1 | contig 57779 bp, 96 predicted proteins | sample MGYA00519579_ERZ857922 | MGnify/ENA primary metagenome ERZ857922 (study PRJEB31778, sample SAMEA3449375) | human gut metagenome | biome: human gut; feature: human-associated habitat; material: faeces | place: United Kingdom | collected 2010/2012 ... | reverse complement strand
TACAGAATGGGCGAACACCGTTGTTGTTGTTACAGTTGTTGTTGTTGATATTGCCGGACGGCGAAACAACGGTTTATACAGTGCGTAACCTATAATATTTTATCTTCCTCTGTCTTTGGTTCTCCAAGCAATCGCCATATGCTTAATGTCAGAAACCATTTTCGACCAGTATTCCATGCTTTTTACATTAACAATGTTCAGTTTCATTGATAATTCAATATAAAATAGCAATTCATCGCAATGTGTTATTGCTTTGGTCTGCAGCTCTGACCGTTCTCTGCGATATAATTTCAAGTCTGTCCAATTGGCTTCATACAAATATTCATAGATTTCAAGTGATTTATTCTGCATTTTATCTACCAATGAAAATCTGTATTTTTTCGGGTATCGGTTACAATTTGAAGTTATCCTCAAAGTATGTTCTGCCAGTTCTTTTGCTTTTAAAATAACTTTTAAATCTGTTTCTGCCATTTACTAATCCTCTGATTCAAAGAGTTCAGATGAAAAGATACAAAAAGGGCGAACACCGTAGTAGTTGACACAGCCGTGGTAGTTGAAATTGCCGGACGGCGAAACAACGGCAACGGAATATTCATAGCTATTACGCTTTGTACTCCATGGTGTTGCAAGCCACCACCAATCGTCAGTATTCGGAATAAATCTTCTGTACTTGCGGTAGTCATCTACGGTCAATAAAGATACTGTGTCTTTGCAGTTTCCATATTCATCTTGACCGTCAAGCGAAAGAAGATTTCGATTAAACGAAACGATATTTTCTTCCCCTATCTCATCAGCAATTTTTTTAATAAATTTCGTGTTGAGATATCCTCTCAACTGACTTCCAACCCAATTATTTGATTCACTATCAAATTTCATTGAATCCTCTAATCTGTCAGCAATACACATATATCCTTTATCTGTAATATCAAGGATTGTCCATGTAAGCCCAGCAAGTTTAAATGTATCTCCTACACTTAACCCGGTAGGAATCTTTCTTGTCTTTTCAAATGCTTTTAAAACAGCAACTTCATTTCTTAATTCATTAATCTGCTCCTGCAAGCTTTTCATTGTCAATGTCATAATCATTCTCCTTTTGATACAAAGATATTAGATTTTAAGATACAAAAAGGGCGAACACCGTAGCAGTCGCCACAGCCGTAGTTGCGGACATCGCCGGACGGCGAAACAACGGCTACAGTACATTCCCAACACCTGTCAGCCGTACTCCAAGGCGTACATGTCCACCACCAATCGTCCAATCCTTTATTAAAAAGCAAATTGTTATACTTTCTTGCTTCGTTAAACGTTATCGGTCTTACCTTGCAATAACAAGGCTTAAACTCATCTTGCATATCAACAGATGTTAAGCTAACCGCCTGTTTAATAATGTTGCCTGCTCCAATCTCTGATTCAATGACCGGTTGGATGTTTTCTTCAATAGCTCTTTTAAGATTAGATTTGTTGTAATCTCTTGTATTGCTGTCAAAAACAATACCCTTTGCCATAAAGCCTTTAGATATTACATTTGTTGTGCCATTGCAAACGTTCTGCTCAAGAACGATAAAATCATGTTCTCCGATTTTAAACGTTTCTCCTGGCTGTAATTCTGATAACTGTACCTTATTAGTCTTTTCTGCTTCTTCCAACTTTCTCACAGGTTCTCTTGCAAGTTCCAGTTCTCTACTCATTTAATTTTCCTCACTTCCATTTAAAATTTCTAATTTATCGCTGTTATTAACAATCAACATAATCAACTGGCTGTTAATCATATTTGCAACTTTCCTTTGATTATCAGACGATAAGCTTTCGCTGTCGTCTAAGAAAATTGGCACTGACAAGTTACTGATTTTTTGAATACTATTACAAATATCAAGTTTGCCCAGTATTCTGTTACCTTTGTTTGACATAGTGGTAAGAATTGACTTACCATCTACTGTCGGTATGCAACAGCTCTTGTAATTGCCATTCTTGGCATATTCAAACAACTGCCACTTAACTAACCCAAAATGACTATTTACTGCTTCTGTCAAGGCTTCGTTCTTAGCCTTATCTAGTTCGTCAAGTAAATCAAGGATTTTCTCCGCATTAGCCTTATTCTGTTCAGAATCAATCCTTGTCTGCTTTAATTCCTCAAGTCGCTGTTCGTCTGCTGCCGTATCAGACTTTGCAATCCGGCTTTCACATTCTGCTAACTGCTGCCTTAAAGCTGTTTCCTGTGCTTTTAATTCTGCCTTGACTGCTGAAATATCATTAGCCTTGTGCATAGCTTCTTCCTTTTCAACTATCTGCTGTTCAAGTGCCTTGTATTCGTCTGTTCCTGTTACATCAATTTCAACTGGAAGTGCCGCTAATTGGCTTTCAAGGTCTTTTAACTTCGCTTCCTGTTCTTTTTTTTCGGATTCGTGTGTAGCAATTTCTTCATTCAATTTAGCAACAGATTCTCTTTCTGAATCCACAAGAAATTTAATCTTGTTGCCCCTTTCAGCTTCGCTTTCGAGTGCCGAAGCCTTTTTAGATTCAAAGTTTTTAATAAGCAATTCAACTTTGTCTGCCGGCAACTCCTGTCCGCACATCTGACAAATTTTTTCATTTTCGTCAAACTGCATTTCATGTAATTTCGTCCACGTCCCCCTAGCTTCCTGCAATTCAAGCGTGTATCTGCCAATAACTGCATTGGCTTTTTCGATTTCATCATTAGCTGTTTTAATGCTTCTTGAAATTTCATCAATCTTACGCTTGACGTCAACGATTTCATCATCAATCCGTCTTCTCTGTTTGAAATTTTCTTCATTTGCCTTGCGACCCATGTCATTCAGTTCAAATTTAAGATTGATAATATCGGTACTTGCCTTATCATATCCGGATAACAGCTTATCATTGTCAGTCTGCTTTGCTACACAATCGGCAATCTGCTCTTTAAGGCTGTTCTTCTGTAATTCAAGGTCAGATGTATCTACGGCCTGTTTAAGCTGTATATCTCTTTCCTTTTCCTTAATCTGTCCGTCAAGAATAGGCAAATCCTTTGTAATTTTGGTCTTGATAGCCTTATTCATAGCCAATAATTCCTCTGCCGCATATTTGTTCAACAGTGGAACTAACTCGGCTAATTCGGTCTGCTGGCGTGCTACATCAATATCAGAAACGTCCTCTACTAAATTGAATAAATATTCTCTCATGTCTGCCGGTTTCTGATTAAGAAATGCGTTCACATTACTACACATCTTAAACACGTTCATATCAACATCAAGATACGCGTTAAAATCCTTTAATGTCTTAGGCACATCGTTGACGAAATACTTGTTATCGTCCTTATAACTGCTGCCATCCTTACTGTAGGTACGCTTCTGCACTTTTTTCATAATTACTTCTTTCCCGTCAACATCAAGCACCAGTGTTGAACTGGTGTCCATATCATCAACAGGCTTTCCACCTACTTCCCGGCGCACAACCGGATTATCTTTTAATTCATAATCACAGTTAAACAGGCACCAGTTGTATGCCGTAGCAATACTGGATTTTCCTTTGCCGTTCATTGCGGCGATTTTTGTTAAATCAAAGAAGTTAAATTCTTCATGCGCATAACACATGAAATTTTCTAATATAATTTTTAACAGCTTAATCTTCATCCCATTCCACCTTGTCCCTTTCTTTTTCAATTTTTTGGGCTTCAAACTCATTTCCCAAAATTCTGTACATGTCCACCAGTGATATGTACTTATCCGCTTTTGTTTTGCTCAAAAGCACTTGAACTCTTGTTTCTGTGTCCAAAAGTGCTTCATACCGTTTCTTCGAAATCTTAATCTTCGCCATTTTCGGAATCCCCCTCTCGTAAATTATTGATTGACAATTCGTAGGCTGTCTTGATTTCTTCTGTGCCGTCTTCATACCTTTTCAGATATTCACGGCTTTGTAGTCTGCCGGTACAAGAGATTTTTTCACCCACATTCATAAGCCCTGCCTTAACAGCTTTTCTTCCCCATGCAACGCAAGGAATGTAATCTGATTTTCCGTACTTCCGGTTACTTGCTACCAGTAAGTCAGTAATTTTTCTATTCAGCGGCGTTTCACGGAAAATTGGTTCACGACAGATATATCCGTCCAGTTCCGCAAAATTTCCGTCTTTTCCCGGATACTCTGTAACGTCTTTTGCGAATACAAAGATGTGACAGTGACCGTCATAGTTCATTGTTCGGATTTCTCCAAAAATTTCAACCTGTTCATCTTCCTTAATATTTTTAAGGAAAATTTCTGAAAATGTAACGTTGAGCGTGTCCGGAACGCCACTCGTTCTCACACTTGTAATCTGTGTTGAATAAAATTTCTCACCATGGTTTTCGTGAGAAAAAACCTGCCCCTTTGTGATTCTTCCGCTAATTTCAATTTTGTTCATTTCTTTGTCCTCTTTTCTTTTAATTATTAAAATCTTCTTTTACGACATCAATTTTGACAAGTCTTTCCCATTTAACAAAATTAAACACTGCCTTAGCTTCTGTGCCGTCTTCCTGTGGTACAAGTACTCTGTTATTAAGTGCTACAATTACCGGCTTGTCGCCCGCAACTCTTAAAAATTGTGCCTGTAATCCGATAGGCGCGACAATGGCGATAATGTCGCAGTCGTTTATTTCTTCCTGCAACTCGCTTGCCGATTCAATCGACCGGTCAATCTGCACAATTTCAACGTCCCCCAGTGCGGCTAACTGCGGCTCTGTCATTTTGTGTCGAGAAAACCACAGGACCTTTTTAGGCTTCGGATTTTCTTCAAATCTTACAACCTTGCCGTCATTCAAAATGACTGACTGATTTTTCATTTCCTGCATTTCTACGCAATCCTGTACTGTTACCTTTTCTTTGTTCATTTCTTTTTCTCCCTTTTAATCTTTGCAAATTTGTCAATCGTTTTCCGGCTTCCGGTTTCCTTATTAATAAGTTTTAAATAAAACTCTGTTTCTTCAACCAAAAGCCAATGTTCCGCATTTAAGTGGTGTGCAGAACACGTTTCTTTCTGTTGCCTTGTAAGTTTCTTTGGCTGTTTCATTTTTTATCCTTTCCGTTACTCCATGAGTAAACCAACGCAAGCCCAATTTCAACGAGGATTGTGAAAATTACTCCTGCCGCAAATGGATTAATATACATTTCATACCCCTTTCTAAAAACTCATGCACATCTGTGCATTGGAATTTTCAATCTGTTCTAAAAGCACGGTCGGCGGCAAATAGCAATCAATAAAATCATGTACATCTGCAATGTATTTGCGTTTTATACTCTTGTATGTCGAAACACACCCGTATTCGCGTTTCAACTGCCGGTATATGTCCGCAAATACCGAACTCCTCACGCTACTGTCTTTGTATGCGCTGGTGTTCTTGCCGCCCAGTACATCAACTACTTTCCTTTTAATATGCTTCTGAACTTCGTCTATTTCACAGCCGTACAGCGGCATATCATTTTCAAGGGAAGATATTTTATCTTCAACCTTGTCGATTCTTTCATTCAGCTTCACATTGCCTTTTGCAATAAGCCGAATTTTTTCCTCATCCGTCATGTTCATGTTGTAGTTTCCCGTCTTTCTGATTGACGGAAGAACTTCTGACGTTACCCAGTGCTTAAATTCCTTGGCTTTTTTCATTTTGCTTTGAAATACTAATGAATAAAATCCGCTCTCATTTATTACTATTGTCTGTCTATTCTGTCTGCCGTCAAATAAAGGAATGATTTTTTTGTCGCAATCATCAACATGAGCTTTTATATCTCGACTACCGTTTTGGTACTCCAGCTTTTCGGCTACATCAATGCCTACAAAATAAGGTTCATCATCAATTATCAAAGTTCGAATCTCTCCAAACTCGCCACTGAAAACCTGTAAATTCGTTTCTGCCATTTCTTCTCCTTTCTGTGGTATAATCCTCTTATCTTTTAATAGGAAAGAGGTGAACACGTTGAATAAATGTCCTTTAAACAACTTTGAAAATTGCCAATCTGAATGTGCGTTGTATTTATCTAATCAAAAATGTTGTTCAATCAAAAAGCTTGCATTATCAAGTCGTTATTTTGTTGAACTCAAAGATATTAGCCGCAACATTTCAAGCATTGACAGTACATTTACTCGTCGTAAATGTTAAGAATGGTATCTGCCATTCTGTCAATTTCGCCCGCAATGCGAATTTTGACATCTACATCATTTGTTTTCTTGCTTTCCTCTGCCAGCAACTCTATCTGCTGACAGAGGATTTCTGAAATATGCCTTTTTTTCTCGTCCACCGGCTACTCCTTTCCCTGTTTTTCCTTGTTGGGTTCTGACCGTTCTCTATCTGCCATTGATTCAACCATGCCAAGCAGATACCCTTTTTGATACTCTGACATTTTAGGAATTGTGTCTTTTAATTTTTCAACAATCGCCTTTTCTTTTTCACTCATTTCATTCACTTCCTTTCTGTGATATAATCTCCTTATCTTTTTATAAGGAGGTGGTTCAAATGTTCATTAAAATTAAAGTTTCTTGCCCTTGCCATTGCACATACACTGTAAATGAAGATATTAATTCCGATAAAGTTATTTGCCCTAACTGTGGAAAAGAGTATCCATATTCAGGTAAGTTAATCGCAATGCTCAATCTCGCAAGTGAAATTCCCGACGGAAACTGTCTTTCAAACGAACATTCCGTTGAGGTTATTTCTCTTTCGGAATGCATGAGCAACCATCAATAACTAATCTCATGTATTCCAAGAAGCCTTTAGCAACTGTAGCAGTCAGATTGTATTCGGATATTAGCTTTTTAACTTCATTTTCTAATTCTGAAGCTTTCTGACTGTTGCAACGCTGATATTCTGCATATGCCTTACCCACATATGTAGTTTCAAGCTCACCAAGTACATATTGTTTCAGTGTTATCACCTCACTTTCTGCTTGTTGATTGTAAAACAATTATATGTCGATAAAAAACATTTGTCAAGAACTTTTTGTTGATTTTTTCAACAAGGTGTGATATATTAGTTTTGGAAAGGAGGACAAAACATTGAACAATAGAATTAAAGAAATCCGAAGTCATTTTAATTTGACGCAACAGGAATTTGCCGATAAAATAAAAGTAAAAAGGAATACTGTTGCAACATATGAAATGGGAAGAAGCGTTCCGAGTGATTCAGCAATAGCTTTGATTTGTAAGGAATTTTCTGTTAATGAATATTGGCTACGTACAGGTGACGGTGAACCTTTTGTTAAAAAGACAAAAGATGAAGAAATAGCTGAAATGTTTGCTGATATTCAAGCTGCTGGTGAAAAAAGCTTTAAGTATAGACTTATTGCGGCGTTAAGAAAGCTTGACGAAAAAGACTGGGATAGTTTAGAAAAGCTTGTCGATTCAATGGTACAAGACAAATAAAAATACGCCGGGATAACACAAAATGCTATCCCGGCTATTTTATTTAAGCAACCTTTTTATATACGCATATATAACTTTTAGCCAATGCGTATTTTCACATTTTAATATTAGATTGTATATTTCTTTTCTGTAAAATTCATTTTCGTTTTTTTTACTCATAGAGCCCTCCGTATTCCCCGACACAAAACATAAAGTAGCGATACAAGCATTATAGAACAAATGTTTGCTTCCGTCAAGATTGGAACAAAGGTCACTGATGTAAATTAAGGTTATGTAAAGGGGCGGCGGCGCAATGCCAAATAGCACAGCCGCCCACCGGAACTTGAATCGCCCAATCTTTTGGACAATTTAATTTTACAAAAATTACCAATTTTTCACAAACGATTTAAACCGCAAAAAACGACATTTACTCTAATATTGTCTACATTTTATAGCGTATGCTGTCACTTAATGTCGGATTGCGGTGCATATAGTACTAATTTGCTATTTATCAGTTCGACAAAAATTAGGTTATGTGCTATTATTATTTAAAAATAAAAGCAAGGGAGAATTTTTATGAAAAAGAAATTATTATGCTTATTAATGCCGGTATGCCTTTTAGGGCTTGTAGCTTGCCAAAATTCAACTGCGAATAATTCCGCCGCCGCAAGCAGTACAGAAGCCGTCACGGAAGCGCAAACTGAAACAGAAGCCCCTACAGAAAAAGAAACGCTGTTATCAAGGGATAGAATGACATACACCGAAGATATTACATACGAAACTCTTGCAAGATACCCGGACAAAAATATTGATAAACCTGTGAAATTTGACGGAAAAGTTATACAGATGATTGGTGCGGTTGATAGCAATTATACCGCTATAAGAATGGCTGTAGATGATGACTATAATCATGTGTTGCTTGTTGTTTATGCAAATGATGTAATTGACGGTAAACTACTTGAAAATGATAGAATTACCATTTATGGTGGTTATGTCGGTCAGTATTCATATACATCTACATTGAATAAACCGATAACAATTCCACAAGTTGAAGCTGTTATGATTGATTTGCATGATAATAATTAAAATATCACCGGGAGTATTACACTCCCGGTATTTTTATGCTTAGATTAATTCGCAATCGCCGACATTGACTGCCGCAAATACAGAACCGTTGAAGCTAAGGACTGCTCTATCACCGTCAAGCTGTGTGACTTCATAGCCGCTGTCATTGTGCCATGTCTTAATTGCCGTGCCATTGTAGTCAGTATCGCCGTTGAAACGGACGGTATCGCCTACAGAAATGCCGCCGCAATCCGAACTTTCTTCTGAATCGTCAGAATCATCACTGCCGCCGCCAGTAATGCAATCATCATTAATCCAGCCTGCGCCATCATCAATCAGATATGGGTTTCTCGCACCGTCAACAATCCGTGTAATTGTGCCGGTCGTATAGGTAGGCTTTAATGCTTCTTCTGATGTTGAAGATACATAGATTGTATCGTAGTTTACGGTATCGCCTACAGAATAGCTGTATCCACCGCCCTCTGTGTCTTCTTCATCGCCGCCGCAGTCGCCCGAATTGCTATCAGAATCACTGCCGCCGTCAACTTCCGGTAACTCGCCGTACCAGTAATTCATGTCAACTCTGCTTGATGGTACACCGGCAACTTCACCGTCTGATGTATACTGCCATAACAGACAATCCATTGACGGCTCTGAAATACTCCAGTGTGCAAGCCATACTTCATAATTGGATAACTGGTCTGCATAGATTACCGAATCCCAGTAATTTTTGCTTGCGTAAACACCAGTCTTGTATCCTGCTTCGGATACTCTGTCGCAGAAAATCTTACAAAAATCAGTAATTTCCTGTCTGTTATCGTATGGGTTGAAGTTGTGCTTTTCTTTGTATCCGTCCGCGTCTTCCATATCGAACCATACACCCAACACCGGATTGTAGCCCTCTACCATGCGCAGTGCGTGCGCCGCTTCGCTTTCTGCTTCGGCATTATTTAACGCATAAGAGTACAGATACACACCATACGGAATGCCCAGTCTTTCACATTCTTCCATGTTGCGGATTGCCTGCGGGTCGTCCTGCGTTGTGCTGTCATTGCCGTGACCGACACGAATAATTACACCGTCAACATTTTCCTTTGTGGTATCCCAGTCGATAACTCCGTTATGCTTACTTACATCAATTACTGAATATCTGCTCATATTAACCTCTTTCTGCCGCTGTTCTGCGGCTAAATATAATTTTTATTGTGTTTTAGGGTAAAAAAATAAGACACTTTCGTGTCTTTAACTGCTGTCGTTATATATACCAATCACCTACCTTATGCCCTTCCATGCACGGTAACATGAAATGATATGCTTTTTGTTTCGTTTTGTGGCGACCAAACAAATCCCGTTATTTGTTCGCTGGTATAGCCGTTTATGCTTGCACTTATCAGCCCTGTTTCCGCAAATGGAGTAATATTCACGCTGTCAATATTTTTTACAATATTAGGCGGCAAATAAATTGTGAACGGTGCCCAAAACGCATTTCCATATTGTGTATTCATTGCATAGCTTTTGCTTACTGTTTTTCCTGCCATTACAATATAACCGCTTGAAAGATATGTGATATACATTTCTGTTTTATCTTGTGGCTTTGTTACGGTAGTGCCAATATATCTTCCTTTTGTATCCGTAAATTTTGCGTCTGACGGTACGTCTGTATTAACACTGTGTCCATTTATTAAGCCCGCAAAATTATACGCTTTAACAATACCTTCTCGACAGTCAATTCCTACAGCAGTTTGATTTTTGCCGCCGTACCGACCGTCAGCGCACGTGGAAGTAAACGATACCCCCCACCATGACCGAATTACCAGATTATTAAGCCCGCCACCGTTTCCATTTGCGGAATCGTTACCGCTATAATAAATTGTATTGCCGCTATTATCATAATTATTGAATTGTATTGTATCCGTAGTAATGTTGCTTGAATAAATATTCGTGAATCTGTGTGATTCATCTCCCAATTCCATGCCTACATCTTCATTAGGAACAATGCTACCTGCAAGGCTGTCAGTACCCGATGTTGTTATAAAATCGTCTAACATATAATTATGTCCGCTTGTACCTTGTAATCTATACCACCAATTCGGTTCTGTACCATTGCCACCACAGAACGTTACTCTTGGGAACTCATATCGACAGCTAATCACTGCATGGGTATCTACACCGCCAAAAGCAATACCGGAAGCATAGTTGCCTTCAAACCAGCTCGGAGCAGTTGACTGTCCTCTGATGGTTTTTAAGAAAAATCCTGTTGTAGCTCCGTTGTCATGCAAAGCCGAAAATCCTGCGGATGTATTATCTGTTAAAAAACACGTAAAATTGGGGTCTGCTGTGCCATGATTATGATTGGACGGCGGATATGTAGACGGTTTATCTGTTATACCGTTCCAATTTACGTTGCCTGCACTTGCTGCATATTTTACAGACTTTGCGGAATCTGCTGTATTGTCAACGTTTCCAAGTCCTACATTTTCCGCTGTAATATTAACATTTCCTCTCCTATATTCGCTTTCTGCACTGCCTTTTACGCCTGTTACAGGTGTTCCCGCAAGGACATCCCACTTGCCGTCCTCTGTCTTGTATACGTTAGCACCTGCCGGAATAGTATTTCCCGCTCCTTCTTTAAATTCAGCAGTTGTTGTAAACTGGTCCGAAATGTTATACATGCTTCCGCCGTCCGCTTCTGATAGTGCCGGAAGATTTGCAAATGTAACCGTTCCCATCGGTCTTAATGCACCCGAGAACGATTCAGAAATCCGTCTTGCCTGCTCGTAATAGTATTTTGCGCTGTCTGTATCTGCTACGGCATAGTTTTGTGCTGTGTCCGCACTTGCCGCCGCATTGGAAGCGTACTGCTGTGCCGCATTGGAATTTGAAACTGCGATGGTTGCGCTATTTGCCGCGCTATTTGCCTTTTCATTGGCTAAATTTGCACTTCCCGCGGCATTATCGGCACTTGTTTTAGCTGTTGCCGCGTTTGCCGCCGCTTCTTCTGCTTTCGTACTTGCCGTATCTGCGCTTGTTGCCGCCGCCGATTGGCTCTGTGCCGACTGTTGGCTATAATACTTTGCATTGTCCGTATCTTCGCCCGTGCGGCTGTTTGTACCGCCAGTAGCATAACTCTGTGCTTTTGTAGCACTCGCCGCCGCATTGGATTCACTGGTTGCCGCCGCTGTTTCACTTGCCTTTGCATTGCTTTCAGATTTTGCCGCCGCCGACTGGCTTGCCTGTGCTTTTGCAACTTCAACTTTAATATCTGCAAGATAATTAGGCTGTAAATGCTTTTCCTGTATGCTCGCTTCTTTTACGATTGCAGACACTTTACCGGTGCCGTCAATCGAAAATGCCACCGTATCACTGGCCAAAAACTCATACTGCGTAATCAGTGCTGTCAGGTCTATATATTGCTTTGTGCCGTCAATAAGCGTTAAAATAATCTGCTGTGTTTCGGCATTGTATGAAAAATTTACCGCGATTTTTTCCATCTGCGTGTCAATCGTTATTTTTGAGCCATTTTTTTTAGTAATAGTAATAATGCCTGTCTTTTCTTCAAATGTAACGTCCTGCACCAGTGTTGAAACTTCTTCCTTAGTCGCTTTGGTAGTGTCCAGTGTAATTACCCTATTGTCAATTTCATCTGTAGCCACATCTATTTTATTCAGATTACTTTCATTCAGTGGTGTTTCATCACTCGGATAATTTTCCCAATTTATACGACCATACGTTTTATTCATGCCTGCTCCTTTCTATCCTTCTATGTCGCCCCACGGAGTTGTCCAGCTTCCGCCCAAATTAATGCTTCCGTCATTGCAATCAATAGAAATGCTTCGTTCTCCGTCATCAGATTGCATATACAACAATCCCGGATATGCGTGAAAGTTTGCCCCGGCACTTCTACTAATAAGCAATTCGTCCGGTTTTAAAAGTGCCTGTGCATTTTCTCCTAAAACATACCGCAAATATCCGTCAAATATCTGCCATTCTCCGATTAGTCCAGATAACGCTTCCATACTGCCATCCGAACCGATTTTAAAATTCTGATTAGCCGTCACAGCGCCGTTCAGATTGATTTTGTTTGCTTCAATCGAAACGTTTTCGGCAGATTGGTTAATTTTTGAAATAATTTCATCGCCATTTACTTTTTTTGATACTTCTGTATTAATGCTGTCCGCCGTCTGCCTTATTGCACTATTCATCTGTTCTGTAGTGCTGTAGCTTTGCAGTTTTCGGGTTACCTCTGCCGAAATTCCCTCTGCTGTAGCATTGATTTGGGTATTCATTTCCGTTGTTGTGCTGTAATCCTTTAACTTATCTGCTGTGTCCTGTTTTGCATTACTTTCAGCCGTTTCAGCGGCAGATTCAGCATATTGTTTAGTTTCCGTTACCTGTTTTGATAACTCTGCCGTAAATCCGTCTGCCGTCTGTTTTATAGAACTTTCCAACTCCGTTTTTGTGTTTGTAGCGTTTTCTTTTGTTTCGTAGTTTTTGCTTACTTCTGATGTAATTGATTCCGCAGTCTGTGTAATTTTCGTCGATAAATTGCCCTCGGCTTCGTTTGCCCGCTTTACTTCCGTTGCAATTGATTCTGCGTTTTGCTGTATACTACTGGATAAGTTGTTTACTGAATCGGATACCTCGCTTCGGATACTGTTTGCAGTCTGCTTAATTTCAGAACTTAATCCGCTTTCAACGTCCGTAATCTTACTGTTTGTTTCTTCGATTGTCCGTGTCAGTACATTGGTCTTTCCTTTAAGCTGTATAATGCTTTTATGCACGCTATTTGCCTGTGTAGAACGGTATTCTTCACCCGTTGCTTCATAGTTGTCCCTAAGTGCCTGTATGCCCTTTAGTGTACGTTTTAACACGTAGCTTTCAATGATTTCATATTTTGTTGGCAGACGAACCGCGTCACCTACTTCATTACATGGGTTTCCTTTGCAGTCCGCAGAAAACGGTCTGTAAATAATTCCCCGGATTTTTCCGTAAATGTTATTTGCGATTCCCGTCAGTTCTTCACTGCCTTTGCCGTAAACAAGAAAATTATCCTGTATAACATAGGCATTTGTGCCGCTTCCGACAATTACTCCGATATCGTCTTCTTCTTTCCGGATTTGCAGTTTATCAATAGTTTTCACGAGGAAATCTTCGTATTGCGCCGATATATACAGACTTTTGCTTATTCTCGTGCTTTTCGGTTCACGCGGGTACAAATCATCTGCCGGATACAGGTTGTTTCTTGGATACAACCCCTGTATCTCCTGTTCAAGGTAAATGTAATGGAATTTGCTGTCACGTCCAATGTGTCCGAAACAGCCGTTAATTTCACAAATACAATTCAGCACAGTTGCACCGCTTAATTCTTCCGGCTCAACCGTCTTTTCTACTTTCATATCATCATTTACAAGCTGTGCGTCCGCCTGCTCAATCCCAAAATATCCAAAAAAGCTATCCCGAAAAGCTTTCATTGTTGTAACGCTGTCTTTATCCGGGAGCAAAGTATTGTACCACTCCGCCACATCTGCGTTTATCACGTCATACAGCCTGTCATAAGCCACAATATCACGCTTTGTTCTATCTGCCGTTGGTGTGTCAGAGTATACTTTATATCTGCCAATTTGAAACGGATTTGCAGTGTTATTATCAATTACCGTTTTAACCGTTATCATTTTGTCTTTCATCGGCAAAAAAATGTTTGATACAGTAAATTTAAGCACCGCCGCTTCACAGCTTCCGATTGTCAATTCAGATTCCGAACAAATGCTTTCTGTCAATTCAAACTGCTCTTGATGTAGTTCAACATTTGTAATTTTTGTCGTTTTGTCGTCCGTTTCAATCGTCAACTGCTTATCTATACTATCTTTTTTAAATAATTCTGCGTATTGATAATTAACCACCGTAAACACCTCCAATAAAAGCAAGCCTGATTGAATCGTATCGAATTACATTTCCGTACGTGCCGTAAATTGTAGGCTGAAAATCAGCCATATAGCCATACTGCGTAACATAATCATCATATTCCGGGATATAAGCCGTAATATAACAGCCACGTTCCTGCGAATTTGTAAAATTGTTGCGAATATTGCTCATCAATACTTCAAATGTTTCATTTGTAAGCATTGCCTTGGTTTCAAATTCAACTTTTAATGCCTTTAATTCAACAGCGTTTCTATGCTCGTATCCGTTGGCGTCCGTGTAATCGTCAATGTCCTGCATATTTGCATATGCGCTGTAGGAATCTGCCTTGATTAATCCGCCCGGTATCGTATAATCTCCAATTTTAATTAAAAAGCCGTTGTACGCCATGCCTGCACCTCACATTTTTAAAAATTGGTAACAAAAAAGCACATACCGGCATTCGATATGTGCTAAAGAAATGGCAAAAGGCGAAACCTACATAAAATAGATTCCGCCGCAAAGCAAGTTGTCACGTATTATAATAGATTAATTATCATCTATTGTACATGCATTAATAATCAAATGCCGGTTTGCCAGTTCTTTTAAAATATTCTCTTGCGTATTTTCTTGCACTGCTTCCGATGTCGTTTTGGCTTATACTCAAGTCCTTGTTGAGTATTCCTTGTAACAACTGGTTCTGCTGTCTAAGCAATGCTATCTCTTGCTGTGACGTATCGTAAATGGAATCTTTAATACCCGTAATTTCTGCGCCGCCCGCTACTGCCGACTTGCCGCCGACCGTTCCGGCAATTTCTGGTATGCCATTTTCGCCCGCTATGCAAATGCTATATTTCTGCGGCAAATATCCGCCTTTTGCTCTTTTGGGAATTTCTTTAACGTTTAACCTTGAAAATCCAGTGCTAAACGGGTCGCCCGTACTGTAATTTCCGTCTGTTTCCAATTCCAATTTGTAATTTGTTTGAATAGCATTGGTTAATGCGTCATGGACTTTCCATGCTTTACTGCTTATCGTATCCGCTAAGTTGTTCATGAGGTCAGCACCAACATCTGAACCGATTTCTCCTGCGTTTACTGCGTCTATAATTGACAGGAAAGCAACTGCCGTTGTGTTCGGTACACCGTCAATATTTTTCTTATACGTATCAACAAAGTTTTCACCCGCTTTTGAGCCGGTATCAAGTGCCTTTGAAATAGCCGTTTGTTGAATATTGTCGAATATTGCGCTATTGTATCCCGGCAATCCGCTTGTTGTGGTCGTAAATCCGTTATACAGCTTTGTACCGCCGTCTGTTCCTACAACACCCAATCTGCCAAAGGTTTCACTTGCCTTGTTGTAAAAATTTGAAATATCTTCTGTAGATTCGCCTGACTTTTCCGCTACATTTTTTTCAATGTCATACATTGACTGTTGCACGGATTCTCTTATTTGCTCATTGTTTTGTTGCATTGTATCCCGCAAATTATTAGAACTGTCCGCGGTTTCGTCCTGCTGTTGGGTAAGATTGTTGTATTCATTTCTGCATACTGCCGCTTCTGTCGCGGCGTCTGATATTGCGTTTGTAGCCTTTGCATAATTATTTTCTAATATTACGCTGTTATTTGTTAATTCGTGAACTTCTTTGCGATTAAGTCCCAGTTCATTACGCAAATCTTCTGATGTCTTTTTGAAACCGTTAGTGCGTTCTTTTGTTTTATCAAGTATTTCCGTTAAAACATCAAATGCGTCACCCAATCCACTGATTTCATATGTTGAATCAAATGCCTGTTTAGACATCCCGGTGAGGTTTTTGACGTAATCGTAGATGATTTTATCTGCTTCATTAATTTTTTCATTGTTTTCTTTTAACTGGTTTCCGATGTCAAATTGTTGTTTGTACAAATCCTTTAATACATCTTGCATTGCCGCCGCTTTGGCATAAGCTTCAAGTGCAGAAATTGTATTGTAAACTTCATCTTTTTGCCCTTTAAACTCACCTGTTACCGTATCAATCGAATCTGCCAATTCTGGACACTGTTCGACAATGTAATTTGCGTATGCAATAAGCATTTCTTTTTGCGAATCTGTTAAATTGTCAAAATTATCTGCCAATTCAAAATATTTATCTGCAACGCTTTTAACGCCTGCGTAGGTATCACCTACACTGTTAAGCTGGTCTTTAGATGACTGTATTGTTGAATTTAAGTTTTCCGCTGTCTGTTTTACTGTATCGCTTATATTTATAGATGAATCTTTTATCTCTTTTTCTGCTTTTGCCGCACCAATGCCGATTCCTGCGATAGCCGCAACCACACCTGTAATACCAACGATAGCCGCTGTCCACGGTGTAGATAAGCCAATCAACTTCAATGCGGCCGCCGCCACTCCTGCGCCTGCCGCCACTTTTGCCAACATGCCGACTGTAAAATTAGCACCTTCCCCAATTTTTTCAAAAACAGTTGCAACTGTTAAAAACTCTGTTGCAATACCCGCAATTCCGATTGTGGCTTTTAACTTTGTTGACATTAAAGACGAAAGTGTTTTTGATAGTCCACCATAATCAATATTTCCTATTGATTTTTTAATTCCAGCTGTAAGTGCCTTTGAAATTCCTGCGTTTTGTGCAATTTCAACACCCATTTTTGCCGCAAGTGATTTTGCTATTGACTGTGAAATTGACGTTGCAATACCCTTTAAAATATTTTTAGCAATTTCCAGTTTGAAATATTTCTTTAAAAGTACTGCTCCAATTATGATTGCTACTGTTTTTAGTTCAACATCACCAATTAATGTTGCTATTCCCTCAAGCACTTTTGACCATTTGATATTTTTTATAGCTGTTTTGATTGTGTCATAAATGCCTTGAACCCACTTATTGATAGCTTTTGCGGTTGAAGCAAAATCAAACGTTTCAAAAAATTGATTTATTCCGGTTGCAATAGAAAATCCTAAGTTTTCCCAGTCAAGCGTTTCCCCAAACGATAAAGCCGTATACACAGCAGTATTTAATGCTCCTGCAATAGTTCTGCCGACAGCACCGAATAATTTCGGTGAGATAAGCCCGTTGAGGAAATCAGCAAGGCCTTTACCAAAATTTTTAGCACCGGCATACACGCTGTCCCAGTCAATGCTATTCAGCGTATCTGTAAGCGTATTGCCTATATACTCGCCTAACTCGCGTAAATTTTTAATTTGACTTTTATAGTCTTTCCAAATGGTATCGACTTTCACAAGGCCACCGCTTGCTCCGTCTGCACTTGCCGCTCCTGTACCGCTACCCTTTTTGCCATTTCCACTGCTTGAATCCGGTGTTGTAATCAGTTTTAATTCATCAAACTGTCTTACACCCTTATTCAGCTTTTCAACGTTTTTAGCGGCGTTTCCGGTGCTGTCTGCTATATCATCGGCGCTGTCCGCGGCGTCCGACCAATCATCGGCAATACCTTTGTTTGTAACTTCAAATTTCCAACCAAAAATTGCACCTAAGGCATTTGTTACCGTTTCAGCGAAATTAATAACCTGTGTCATTGCGAAATTTAATCCGCTTAAAAACGGCTTAAACGCATTAATCAACGATGTACCTATAATTCCTGCCAGTTCTTGAAATGATTGCTTTAAAATGACCGTTTGATTGTGCCATGTATCGGCAGTTTTTGCAAAGTCGCCTTGCGCTGCCACCGTATTTGCCATAACATATTTGTATCGCAACATGGTTTTTTCTGCTTGCGTCATGGAACTGATATTAGCGTCAAGTCCGTTTTTTAAAGCCCACTCTTTTAACGTTGCTTGTGTCAAATCAAGTCCATATTTTCTTAATGGCTCTGTTTCGCCTGTGAAAATTGCTTGAAGATTTCTCGCAACGTCTGACTGTTCTACATCGTAAAATGAAGCCATATCGGCCGTCAGCTTTGTCAGTTCAATGGACATATCGGCCATTTTCTTTTGAGAAAATCCCATAGCGACGCCCATAGCTTGAAAACGGCTTGAATACTGCTTTACGGACAGTTCTGACATACCAAAATCCTGTATAGATGTTTTTGCCATGTCGTCTACAAGGTTTTCATAATTTCCAAAAGTTGTACGTACAACATTTTCAACTTCCGTGAGTGATGAAGCTATATTAATCGAATCTCCCAGTTTATTTATTGCCCTGAAAACAAGCCAGTATGAAGCGTATAATTTACCAAATGCAGAAGCCAACGACCAACTGCTTTTGGTTGCCGAATTTGCAGAAGATGAAACATTCAAAAAGTTTTTGCTTAATGACGTTGCCGCTCTGCCACTTGAAGCCCCTGTGCGGCTTAAATTCGCAAGCGCATTAGTCATGTCAATAAGATTTTGACTTACCTGTGGTGCTTTTGACAGTTCTTGCATAAGCTGTTTCATCGCGCTTGAAAGCTTCGGTATATTGTCAATAGCTTTTGCGGCGCTGGCATATCCTAACTGCTTGATTCCTGTCACAAGTCCCGTAATCTGCTTTGTTGCTTCACTGGTTGCCTGCATGGAATTAAATGACTTACTTAAGTACGTCATTGCTGTAGAAGCCTTGCTTATTGCGGCAGTGTCAATGGTTGAAATCTTCTGAATACCTTTTGACAAACGCGTAAAATCTGCCGTGCTTACGCTTTTCATTCCCTGCATTGCATTTGTAATATTTTTTACACCACTTGCAAACCCCGCAAGATTGGCATTGTTGATAACTCCTAACGAACTTGATAAATTCTCTAAATTTTTAACAAGTTTATCAAGCGCATTGTTTGCCTGTGTTGCATTTGCTTGTATTTTAAGTTCTAAGCTGTCCAGTTCATTATCTGCCACGTCCTCACCACCTTTAGCGCAAAAATAAAGGTGGTAGCAATTCGCGTGCTACCACCTATGACGGACTTAATATGCCGCCCTCTTTTTCCAGTATTTTGATTCTTTGTTGCATTTCAAACATTGCAACATCTTCATTGCTTTCTTTTGATTTTGGCTTACTTTCTTCTTCAAGTAAAATTGAAACTGGTTTTTTGATGTACTCCGACCTTGCCTTTTTACCGTTTAAGCAACGGTCTATCGCATAAATAAGGGCAGATATTCCATATGTGCCGGCAAAGTGCCACATATCGCTATCCTGTTCTTTTCTTTTCAACTCATGTCCTTTTATGCAGTATCCTAACTGTGCCGGTGTCATATGCTTAAACTCATCTATGTGTATCCCGATTGAAAAGGCTGTCGGAAAATAGTCTTCCCAAATTATTTTATGCCAGTTAATTTCAGATTTTTTTATGCTGTCTGTGCTGTCGCTTCCGGTGCTGTCCCGTACATCTGCTGAATCATGTCGTTCAGCCCCGACAGGTCGAAAAAACCATCTGTTTCCATGCAATTTCTCAATTCGTCATACAGTTTTTTGTACGAAAGCTTATTTTCTTTCATATAATCCCTCATGACTGTTTTTGCTTCTTCATGTGAAAGTGGATTATTTTCTAATAAGCCGGCATAAAAAGCAGTAACGCAAATATCTGCTGTATCGCCAATCATATTTGCCGTGCCGTTGATAATATCCTTAGTAGTAGGATTCTGCATATCCTTTGATTCTTCGACAACGTAAGCACCGCTGAGGACCTTAAACATTTTCTGCACGATGTCTTTATACTCTGCCGCTTCAAAAGAGAACTCTAATTTATATTCGTTACTGTTTACTGTAATTGTTTTCATATTCATTACCTGTCCTTTTCGCTTTATATAGGACAGGGACGGCATTTCTGCCGCCCTGCCATATTATTTACTAACTATCAAATTACTACGGCTGTTTTTGTATCCTCGTCAGTCGCAACAGCCTTATTTGTTTTTCCGGACTGACTTACGATTTTTTTGATAATGTAATTGATGTCGGATAACCGTTTTCATCTTCTGTTACCGCAACGTCATAATCTTTATGAATCCAACGCGGCACTGTTGAAATAGCAATGTTGCAAGTGCCTGTTAAATGGTCGTCTGTAGCTTCGTCCGGTGCGAATGATTCAGAGCCGATAAAACCACAAATACCCTCTTTACCTTTGCCGTCTGTGCCATAAAGAACAACAATGTCTAACTTTTCGTCTTCAATCTCAACTAAATTGTCAAGATATTCGCGTTCAAATGCACCGCTTACAGCCATTGAACCCGCCGCGCGTCTTCCGGGTTCTTGCGTTTCGACTAAATCTTCCAACGTAGACGTATCAACCATGTTACGCTCACCTACTGGGGACGGAATACTTTTTGCTCTAATCAACAGGTTGTATGTGCCAGCCCAGTAATCGCTTTCGTTGCTTTCTTTGGTCTTTTTCCTGTAAATAATTCTACTTTTTAAACCTGTAGCCATGTTTACCTCCTAAAAAAAATGCATAAAAATAAGAGCCTTTCGGCTCTTTGTAAATTGCTATAAAATGTCATTCCACCCAAATTTGCGCTTTGCACGGAAAGTTGCTGTCCACAGATTCCCCTCTTTTCGTACAAACGGCATGGGCTTTATCTTAAACAATCGTTTCTTGTACAAATCTGCTATAACATTGGATACTTGCAATGCCTCGCTTCTGCTTCGGTTTGTTGTTACTGTTACCTGTGCTGTAAAGTCTACAGTATTAATTCTGTCGGCTTCTAAATCGCTGTTTGTTTCAGTCGGTTCAACAGACTGTATTAATATTGTCGGAAACACCGGTTTATCGTTTGATTCTTCATCGGTTGTAATGCTAATATCCGGGTAATTATCTTCAAGAATTGCCAATGCCTTTTTTTTGATTATCGAAAATACATTTGTTTCTAAATCAAAAGCCCACTGATTATCAATCATTATCCGAACACCTTCTTTACAACATTTTTGTAGTCCTCAATTATCTTTTGCTCTGCTTTCAATACTGGCATAGTAGCTTTTACACCTCTTGTAAGCACAAGTTGGTTATTTTCATCGTAATAGCCCCAAACCTTTTTTTGTCCGTTGCCTTTGCCATACGAACCGATTAAAAATCCAAATTCTTCTCCTTTGGGGTGCGGACTTGCACCGGCGGCGCCGTTATAATATACGCCTGCGCCAAACTCGATAAATAACAGTTCTTTCCCCTGTACAATCAGTTTTGCTTCTGCCGTACTACCATTGGAATTAAGTTCTACGTAAGCATTGTGTGACGTGTCAGAACCGCTTCTTATTTTGCCGTCAAACGTATACTGCGCTTCTGTCATATTGGTATCAACTACGGCAATGCCTACATTAGCAAGTTCTTTCACGAATTTTCTAAGTTTGCGTTGAAATCTTAATTGATACTGCTGTACTCGTTTTATTGCGTTTTCTACGGATTTTTGGGACAATGTTATAACTATTGGTCTTGTAGCCATGTGCTTACCTCACGTTTCTCTGTAAAAGAAATAAATCTGCCGTTAATCCCTCATCAGCGACACCCTTAACGATATAATCGCAACTGGTTTCATCAATGATTGTTTTATCCTTATCTTTGTACCTCACTTCCGACTTTTTCCAAACAAGCGAGCCAACATCTAACGGCAATTTGCCTTTGTCTTCCACAATTTGAACAAAATTCGTAGAATTATCTACACCAAATTCCTTTATCAGTGCTTCACTTAATTTATTGCTTATTGAAGAATAAAAAACCACAGGCTTTTTATAACCTGTGGTATACTCTCCTGTTTCAACAGGGACTTCTTCACCGTCAACAATGATGTATTTTATTGAGCCGTCTTTATTCAGTTGGTATACCGGTGTTCTGCCGTCTTTAAGTGCGTAAATCATCTTTTGTTTATTAATGTCCAACATATCAATCTACGTTCTTTCCGAACCGTTTCCACAGTTCTGAAAGCTTCTCCCAGCCATACATAGCAACAAAAGCAACAACAAAGCCTGCCATAATTGCGGCTAAAACCATGTACCACAGGATAGTCATGTGTAAATACTGCATATATGCTACAAATGCCGCTACTGTAATGCCGATTGATAACACAAGTACCAATCCGTCAGTTGGAATCTTCGCAAAAACACCTACTCCTTTGATAACCTGTGTAATCACCGACACAATAAACGCGATTGCGCCGATTACCGCTAAAATAATCATGATGTTTGACGTCAATGTTTCTAAAATATTCATATTACATCTCCTTTTCGCCATTCAGACGTTCTTCAATAGTGTTCAGTCTGTAATGTGCCGATTTCACGCCTTCTTCAACTTTGATAATTCGTGTATCGTGAGAATTAATCTCTTTTCTCATTTCTGACACTTCTTTTTTTATTTCAGTTGTATTGCTTGAAATGGCGTCAAGTTTCATATTGATACGTGTATTCTCTTTTACGCGTTCTTCAATGTCTTTTGTGTCTGTGTGTTTGTTGTTTTTCAAACCAAACCAAAGACTAAAAAATCCAAAAAAGACGGAAAAAGCAACCGATATGATACTTATAATTATTGCAACTGGCATAATATACCGCCTTTCATTTTTTTGTGGCACACCGCCCACCACCCTTACTGTGTGCCGCCTGCTACGTTTCCCCGGTGCTGGTAAAACGTAACGCACAATCTTCTATAATGCTTTTACAAACGGATATACCCCTACAAACAGGCTATCACGGTCTTTCCAGCTACGGCTTACACCGTTTTCACTGTAGCTTGCCATGTAGTTTTCTCCTGCCTGTGACCGGTCATATACCACAAGATTGACAATTACACTTTCATAGCATTTCAAGTCATTGTCAATCTGTTCCTGCGTATAACTTTGCGGATAACACCGTTTTGCAATTACATCTTTCGTTGCCTGTTTTATGAGCTGTTCAAGAAGCAAGTTGTCTTCTTTGCTGTCAAACACAACAACATCAGATTCAGTGTTATCCTCATTTTCAACCGTTTCAATATGAAATTGTTTGAGCCGGATTTTTACCTGCTCTAATGTTGTGTATTCTTCCATGCTGTTCTCCTGCTTATAATCCTAACTTCTCAATCAAGATTGCTTTAAGGTCAACTCCGCTCATTTCCGCCGCATTTTCAATGCCGTTCTGTGCCGCTAAACTCTGCAATTCCGCTGTCGGCATACGGTTGATTTCAGTCTTGGTATATCCGGTGGGCTTGTTTCCCGGCACGGTGTCCGGGACTTCTTCGCCTGCCGCATACCATTTCCCGTTTTTAATAACGATATATGGATATTTCATATGCTACCTCCGATTAATCATGATGGACCTCAAGTACGAATGTGCTATCCATATTTTCGTAAGATGGCAATACTACTTCAGAAGCGAATACTGACATCTTCATTGGCGGGCCATACTCAACCTTTGTAGCGACTGTGATTCCTGTTCCATATGTCGTTACATCAACGTCAGCAACCTGTCTTGCAGTTCTTTCTTCCGGTGTCGTTCCGAACCACGTACTACCCAGTTTTCCGTCCGGCAACAGTGTTACTTTGTTGTCCGGGTAAAAATAGTGTTCTTTCCCAGCTTCGTCCATATACATTTTGTCGTACAGGACGATTGTAAGCTTTGTACGCTTCTGAACAACTGAAATTACCGTGTCGTCATCAACCTCAATCGTTGCCGTGAGATTCTGTGCAAGGATTGAATTTCTAATCTGTGCATTTTCAAGTAAATACTGAAACGTATTGGTGTTCATAAGAACGTATTTAGCAATCTTGCCTTTCTTCTGTAATTTTTTCCGAGCATTATTAAGGTCTGTAAGTGGTTTGGAGTTCACTGTATCACTCCACATGCTAGTGTCCTCAAGCTTTGCATAATGGTCTTTTGCATATGAACCGTCCTTGTCGTAATCATATGCGTACTGTACACCGTCACTTTCAATAGCAATAACCGGGTGTCCTGCTTCTGTAGCAAGAAGCGACATTCTCATGCGTTCCGGCACGACTTCTGCGCCGCTCACAAGGTTGTTAGTATCGCCATATACGCTTGATAAGGCACTTGCGAGGTACGGGTCATCTGTAGAACTAATACGTTCAATTTCAAGCATTTCTTCTTCGCCGACTTCCATACCTTCACGGAAAAATGCCATTTGTGTTTTTTCCTTGCGCAATCCCTCTCTTGCTCTAAGTGTCGGAATTGTGTCGAAATTTGACGGCGCAAGCGATACCGGAAGTCCCTTATGCGTCTTAATCCAGCTTAAATCAAGCCCCTGTTTCTTTCTTTCCGGAAACCAATTTAATCCGAGATATGGGATTTGATTACTTGCTTCTTCTGTTGTTGTAAGTGCAATAGACTTACTGTTTAACACTTCATTAATTAACATCTATATACCTCCCAAATTATTCAAATACAATCATTGGAAGCGCTGTGGAAACGCCTGCGTCATATGTAACACCGGAATGCTTTTCAGCCACGCTTTTATTGATATATGCTTTCTTTAAAAGCACACCCTGCGGCCTGTCTTCTGTGACATCGTATCTCAAAATGCCTACGACCGTTGCCGTGTTGTCTGCCTTTCCATTTTTTCCGATTGGTGTGCCGGCCTTTACAATCTTTCTGCCGTCAGCCGTCTTTTCAACAACATCTGTAAAATCAAGTGTCATTGGAATCGCTTCATTAGGCAGTCTTTTTAAAATCTGAACGTTTCCGACATATGAAGTCTGTTCATACTGCATGTTTGACATTTTTAATTACCTCCTAAATAATGTGACAAAACATCATTGTTGCTTTGACTTTTTGAATTGCTTGAGATAAGACTTGCGGCTATTTTTTCTGCTTCTGTCTTCTCTAAATCTTGGTTACTACCGCCGCCGCCCGGATTCGGTGTACCTTTGGCAATTTCCTGTTCCTTTGCCTGTGCGGAAGCGGTTTCTTTCTCTGAAATAATCTGTCCGAGAACAGTTGTGTCAAAGCTTCCGTCCTCTTTTACAACCGTCTTTGCCTGCTCTGCCGTGATTTTAAAATCCGTCATAGCTTTTTCACGCAAATCTCTAATTGCATTGCTTTTTTGTAACTCCGCAATCTGATTGTTTGCCGTTTCCAGTGCTTTGTTGGCTTTTTCAAGCTCTGTAAGGTTTCCGGCTTCTATTTCATCAATTTTTGATTGAAGTTCGTCTGCCTTGTCAGCTTTCGCTTTATACTCTGCCGCTTTATCTTTTTCTTTCTTTGTTTCACCGTTTAACTGATTCAGATAATTACTCACCTGCTCATCGGTCGGTTCTGAAATTCCGATTGAAATAAGATTCTGTTTTGCCTGTTCTCTTGTCATCGTTTATTCCTCCTAAAATCACGTTTTTTTACACGGTTCTCTCCGCTCGATTGTTTCTGCCATTTGTCGCATGACTGCAAATTTATAAAATAAAAGCAGTTACCGATTATTGCTCGATAACTGCTTTATTTTGCTGATTATTAAGTTGATTAACTATTTCCTGTGCTTTGTTTTCCTGTTCTTTCGCATTTTTAACAGTCTTATATAAGACATCAAGGTATGGCTTTGAAAGAACAAATGTTTTTTCTGAATCTCCCCAAAGCCCCACCGTTTTAATTGCCACAAGTGGATGTATGCCAGATTGAAGCAATACTGTAAGTGTTTGTGCTTTAGTGTACATATTATCCTGTGGACTATGATTAATTTGCACTTCAAAATCCCGCATTTTTATGCCTAAATCGCGGTCCTTAATCCGTATAATATTTAACACAACCTTTACAAGCCGCTTTTCCGCTGCTTTTACAATCGGGTCTTTAAGCTTTGCCCTTGTTTTCGAAAAATCCCAACCATTTCTTAATTCCACCGCACCTTGCGTATCTCCGCCTGTGTTACCCTGTTTGTTTGGAACCGCAAGAATTGACAATGTATTGTCCCACAAGTCGTCTTTGGCAACTTGACACTGTGTTTGGTTTAATTCCTGCGTCATAATTTCCACGTCTGACTTGTTATCCTTATTAATAGACTTAACAACGAGTGCATGGTTCATTTTCATCTTTTGAAAAGTTTCATCATCAATTTCACAGTTGATAAATTTTATCCAGTATTCAACAAACTGCTGTACCGAATCCATTCGATTTGACTGCATGGCATTTATTGAATCTAACAGGCTGATAACCAATTCAATATCCGAAATTCTTTCGTGATTATTCGGATATTCCACAATCGGGATACTGCCAAACGCGTGCAATCTGCTTTCAATAACTTTGCTGTCTTGAATTTTAAATGTCATTGAATCTGTATAACACAGCTTATAAAAGTTGTTATTTTCGTCTTTTAACTCCTGTACAGCAAGCACCGGTTCCTCTGTAGCTTTATTGTAAATAACAAAGGTGTTCATTGGGCTTGGTGCTATAATCCGAAACGGTATGTCGCCGTCAACAATCTGTATTGCTTTAAAAGATGTGCCGGTCGCTGACTGCCACTCTCCTGCCTTAATATCTTTTTCCTGCTTGTTAGCGTCAGACATATAATCGTTCAGCGTATCAACCGCTTTATTAACTTTTTCATCGTCTTTTCGGCTAACGTACTGTATCGGTTCACCATATGTTTGTCCAACCTTAAATTGAACCAGTTCATATGCGTGATTTTCGCAAACTTTATTGTTTACGTCTTCATTTTGCATTTTTATTCTGTATAATACCGGCTGGTCGCCTTTATAATAGTGCCACAAATACCGGATAATGGGCTTGTTATAGTTAAATACACCAATGCAATCTCCAACGATTTTAACAACGTTATCTGCTGTTATTTTTTCAACATTGGTATATGCAATTTTGCGTCCATAACAACCTCTTACGAGTTCGTAGAAATATACATCATTTAACATATTTAATACTCCTAGTAAAGTCTAACTCCGCTTGACGAGCGTGTATCCGGGATTTCTTTGGCTTCATTTTTATCATCATCATTCGGATAATACCAAATCCACTTACGACAATGCTTGCAAGCCAATTTATGTAAATTGGGGTCATCTTTATCGGCATACGTCAATAATTTGCCACAATTCGGACACATTACAGCCTTATTTTTTTTAGTGTAAAACCTCATATTCAACCTCTTTTGGCATGAAAAAAGCACCACCACATTTCTGTAGCAGTGCTTTCCTCGGAACTTTTACTTTTATTTTACATTATAATAATAACACAGTATTAATATGACATTCAATGACATGACAAGTATTCTTTTCCGTATTTTTCTTCAAATTTTTTGAGTGCCGTTCCGTGCAATCGGATTGTCTGTCGCCATGATTTGTCAATCTCCACCGCAATATCTTCAAACCGTTTTTTTGCTATGTATTTTAAAAATAAAATATTATATAGGTTTTCGTCTTCTATACTTTCAATTTGATTAATAATTTTTTCTTTAGTATCTACGTAGTTGTCAATCATGCCGTTAATTTTTTCTTCCATTTCTTCAATCTTAGCATATGCGCAGCCTGTTTTGTCCGGGTCGCTAGAAGACATAACGCGCTCATCTGTTCCCACGGCTTTAATACTGTATGCCATTTCTTTCATTTGTGAAAGTTCAATCATTTTATTGTTAATCATTTTGTTTAATTTTCCGATTTGCTGTAAATATTCCTTTGTCGTCATAAATCAATACCTCCTAAATGGATTTTGTGTGGCTTCTACTTTTGCTACAGTTCCTGTCCGCATTTCATTCTCAAACAGCGCTATGCTATCAGGTGCGTCATCATGATTGACTTTGCCGCTTCTTGTCATAGTGGTAAGTTCTTTCATAAACTTGTAATATTGGCTCTGCCTGTCCATTTTTTTAAAATCTCTAAAATAATAATCTCGAATGATATTATCTCTTGCGTTTTCCATTCGAGTTATTTTATTTGAACAATTAAATTTAAACCTTGCGCTACATCTACCGCCCCGGTCTTTAACAATATCCATTACGTCACGTCCAAAGTATTCTCCGGCGCTATTGCTCTCAAATGTAACGGTTTTGACATTATGTTTAATAAGCATATTGGCACATTCTGGCTTGGTAAACTGCGTTCCTGCATTATCAAATACTACATCAACGATATACACCTCATTACCATAAACATATCCAATCGGCATTGAGCAACTGTCTTCTCCTTTGTCGGCACTATCACAAGCCGCCATAATAGCGTCCGGCTCTCTGTCAACAGGAAGTTCTTCAAAGTAATTAAGCTCATTTTCTGCAAACATTCGTCCTTTTGCTTCAAATGGCTCTTGTTGAAACTCTGCCGCCCATGTTTCTTCTGACACCAGCTTGCGCTCTTTGCGGTAATAATCTGTTGTAAATATCTTACGCAAGCCTTTTTTATCCTTGCGATATATTTCCCAGTTGCTTTCATCTGTAACTGGGTCAAGTGCTGGAATCGCTACCTCTCGCCAACTCCACCCCAACTCATTTGCCTTATTTTGTAACGCTGTAATCGGGTCATATAGACTATATTTTGTTCCTTGTATAATAATTGGTGTTCCCTCTAATCGCCTACCAAGAACATCGTCTGTGACCTTTTCACAAAGAAACTCTAGTCTATCTCTGTTTCTTGCTTCTTCATGATTTTTTACACAGTCATCAATGTATACAAGTACATTTGCTTCTGTGCAACCGACAATCGCTCCGTCAATAGGTCTACAAGTAAAAGTTGGAAATATATTTTTGCTTTTAAGGTCAATAGAAAAATTTTCAGCACTTTTATAGTCTTTTTCGCCTATTTTTGTAGCTTCGGGAAAAACACTTAAAAACCTTTGATATGTACTTTCTGTCTCAAAGCTTTGCAATAAACCACCATAAAATCGCTTAACAAGTCCTTCACCTTTTCCAACACCAAATATACTTCCGTCTGGGTCTCTCCCACCCATCATCTGTGCCAACTTCAGACCGCCTGTTGTTTTTCCTGTTCTCTTGGGCTGTGATACAGACAAAAAATCTAATTTTCCGTCATAAATTTCTTGATACGCTTTAACTACAGGTTGTAAAACTTTATATCTTGGAAAATAAAATCTTTTATATGGGTCTTTTTCATCAATTTCGATATAATAAAAAAAGCTATCGACTAAGTATGCCGATTCATACATTAAAACATCATAAAATTGCTGAAGTGCTTTATATGTCGTATCATGTTCTCCTGCATAAACCTCTAAGTCCGCAACTCTGCCGCCTGTATGTTCTCTAACAAATTGAGCTATAAGTTGCTTTGTCCTTGCCGATATTTTCAATCCATAATTAATATCATGTTCGGTTCTTAGTGAAACGGCTACAGCTTGTATATACGCGTCAATAACCTGCTCATCTATTTCTTTTCTTTCTATGTAATTTTCATATTGTTTTACTGCCGAAATAAGGCTTGAACTTGCCAAAGAAAAGCACCTCTACTTTCCAAAAAGCAAAGGCACTTTCAGACCTCTGCCAATAATTTTTGTTGGTTAGCGACTGACCCTATTTGTCAGCCGGTAATTTGATTATTTTGTTGTCATTACTGTTCCGTCCGAATTCAATCTCGGTGTTATCCCACCCATTCCCCCCTTAGTTAATCTTTGAGAATAAATCCAATAGTGGACACCTGTATCTTTGTCAACAAATTCATAAATGCTCGGATTGCGAATTTCTGTTATGCTTGCATTATCAGTAGTTTCAATTTCAGATACACTGCAACCAACCAATGCCGTGCAGAGTAAAAAGCACATAACTAATCCGCAAAGTTTCTTTTTTTTCATGAACATCACCCTTTCAAAAAGTTTAATATAAAAATACAAATAAACATTAAGGCAAACACAATGATTGCTGTCATTTTTACACCAAATAAAAATTCTAAAATAATTCTAAGACCAGCGATTAAAACTGAAATAATTAATGCAAATATAAACATATCAAGTGTTTTATTAAGAGTTTTAAGAACTTTTTTTATCGTTATTCTTGTCATTGTAATACACCTTAAACCCTTTCAATTTATATTCGGACACGGATTTTCTCAAATCTTCAACGCTATTGTATTTTTCATTCAGCATAATAGCAGTGCTTCCTTTTTCGGCCGCATAAATTCCGCGTGGTATAGCTTTGCTTGCTATTTTAAGGAACCGCTTGTACTCTTTGCGTGACATTCCATATACATTGCCTTTAATCTCTACTCTCATGCGCACTCTCCTAATCCTTAAATAGCCCGTCAGGAAATTTCCCACCTGTAATTAATATGCCTACGTATTTGTGAAATGTCGGATAACTCATGCCGGCTATTTCCGTTGCTTTTGTTATCGTTACCTCGCCGCTTGCCCATTTATTATAGGCTTCAATAAACTTGTCCTTATCTACTGCATGAACACCTTTTGCCATACTGCACCTCTTTTTTATTTTTAATTTTTTTAAAAAAATGGAAAAGGGCGGAATCGAACCGCCAATGTTTACCACATGGGAACAGATTTACAGTCTGCCGCAACACCGCCAATCGTTGCCGCTTTTCCAAAAAAAACAAACATGATTAAGACTTCTCTTTATTCATCATACCCGCAGTCACATTCAGTCACCGTGACGATAAGTCCGAGCTTCCGGGTGCGACCCTTGGCTTCTTACCGCTGTCAAGCACGGACAGGGAGCGAATTTAACCTGCAAATTTCCCGGATTCAAGGCAAGCCGACTTAATGAAATTCCTGTTTTGTTTGTAGTCTTTCACACCACGAACACAAACAGGTTATTCTTGCACCGCAAGCGTTTATTATTCGTCAGCCACAAGGATTCTACTTTTGACGTCCTTATGATGATATACTACACCACTTTGTTGCCAGCTTTGCTGTCTTCTTTGCTTGAATTGCTTCAAGCAAAAAGCCTACACTTTCCAGTATCCCGAAAAGCTTTAACTCAATTCAGTGTATCCCGGCAAGGTTGAAAAGCCTATCTTCACCGGGGTAATCATGTTTGTAAATCCCGCCGGACCTTGTGACGGTCCTTTAATCAGCTTTCCGCTAACGGGAGATAAGGGGGTACCAAAGAATGGGACAAAAGGGCTATCAAAAGCCCAGCTACCCTAACCGGATTTGAACCGGTGATACAGGAATCAAAATCCCGTGCCTTACCGCTTGGCTATAGGGCATTGTTTTGCGGGTATTCCCAACTCTATTCCCCGCACACCTCATTGTACTATCCTTTGTAGCCATTCTTACAGCATTGTTTGACAAGGTGTTTGTTTTGCTTTAAATGTCTTTGCTATCCCGATGTAACGACCTTTCGGATTCAAAACCGTTCGGGTAACGATTTCTAAGCTTTGCTTTGTTCATTTCAGCAATGGTATCTAAGTCATATCCAATGCCTTTTGCGGCTACGGCTAAATACCAAAGGCAATCGCCCAGTTCTTTTGCCATGTGGTCTTTATCAAGCGTATGACCTTGAAAAAGCATTTTCTTTACCATGTCAATCACTTCTCCAGCTTCGCCATTTAAGCCCATCACTCCATTAAGCAAAAGATTATCTTCGTGTGCTGTGGCTGTTCTACTTGCTGTACGCATTGCTTCTGTCTGATACTCGTTTAATGTCATTGATACACCTCTTTTTGTTTTTGAGATTATTTTTGGTACTTAGTCGGGCTGGGTGGCTGTTTTTATTCAACCCCCACCCCCTAACAGAATCACCATTGCAGGCGATTATCTGCCGTTATTTAATTGTTTGATTATTTGCTGTTTTGTTTGCTGTTTCTGACTATTTGTTTTATACATTTCGCTAAACTCATGTTTAGCGAAGTTCTAAGCATATCGAAATAGCTTGAACGCCAGTAAATACGGCACTTTTAAATTGTGTCTGAATTGTTTAACGTTTCGCACGCTTCTAACTGTGGCAGTTGTGCGCTGTTTTCGTCCAATTCCGTTCCCAATTTTGGGAGGTCCGCCGCTGTCAATGCAGTCTTTCCGAATGTTTCCCGGCTTACTCCTGGCAGATTCCAACCGAAGCGCCTATTTAGTATGGGCAAGTACTTCATTGGATTGTTTCGCCTGTCTTTCATCAGAGCTGTCAAACTTTCCTCAGAAAATAATTTCAATTTTTTAAAAATGTCACTCCCTTTTGAACTTAATTCTTTTGTATATTCCCCCTCTTTTAATCTGCTTACAGTTAAATTACTAATAACATTACCCTCTAAGTCCTTATACACAACAACTCTTTTATTGTTATTGTTTAAATTATATATAGCATTTAAAGATATACCTGAAAATAAATGAAAACCAATAACACTAATCTCTTGATTATGTATAAAACATTCATAAGCGTAGATATCTAATATATAATCTACAGCTTCTAAGTTATAGGCATTATTTATATTTTTAGGCATTGCTAAAATACTTGGATTAGCCTTAAAAGTATTTTGACAAATATATGTAAGTGCTGCATTCCACATAGCCGGATAGATGTCGTACTGGTCTTTAATATTGTTTTCAGTGCAGAACTCTTTTAAATACTCCTCAAAATCATTTTTGATTGATTCTAATGAGCTTGGCTCTGCTCCTGCTAATTTCTCCAATTCTGTACACCTCCCAACTTTTAAATTTTAAAATAAAAAAATACCTACAAACTGCATTGTTCAACCCAGTTTTTATTTGGGTTTCTTTGGCCGCTGGAATGAATCCGCGGCTCGCGTTTGTAGGTATTAAAAATAATTACTATTCAATTTTCATTTTTGCATTTCTGCAACCTGTGCTTACACAATACACTAAAATAATTATACTGTCAATAGCTTTTTTGAATATATTTTAAATAAATCCGCGCGTATTATATTATATATATAAACTAAATTAATTCCCTAATTACTTAAAAATAAAAAATAAAGTGTATTTTATTTAAAAATATTTAAAAATATATCTTCTTTATTTCTCTTTTTATTCTATCTTTCTTTTTATTTTCTCTTTTGCTTCTTTTCTCTTTGGTTTTTCTTTCGTTCTTTTTTTCTCTTTTTTCTTCTGCGGATAGGGTATCTATAGGGTATCGCTCGAGTGGCGGAATTTTTTATAAATTTTATTAAATTTCTATAAATTGGATATTTTATTGACTTTTTGTAGATAAAATATTAAAATTAATATTTATTATTAAAAATAAAAATAGCCGGGCATTATGTACCCGGCTAAAAATGTAGTTATATTTTTATCATGGTAACTATCTAACTATCAAAATGGGAAATTATATTAATCTTCCCACGTTTCCACGCAGTCGGGCGCGTCTTCGTATTCCTCGCCCTCATATTCCGTTACCCACTCACCTGTTGTGGATAACTTCACGCAGTCGCCAGTTGCGTGTTTACCGTCATAGTCAAACGGCATTTCCTTTAAATGTTCGCGTGCAACCGCGAACACCTGCCAGCTTCCGTTGTTTTCATTCATCATGTTTCTGTACCCTCGCCCCTCTACGGGGCGCCCTTTCCTTTAATCTGTCTTTATTATATTCTAATTTTAGAATGTTGTCAAGTGCTTTTGCTAGAAAAATTTTATTTTTTCCGCGTCTGTCGGCACAACCTCTATTATGTCGGACGGCTGGCAACGGCACATTATGCAAATGCGGTTTAACGTTTCTAGTGTAATGCTTTTGCCTGCCTTAATATTTTGTATTGTCTGCCCTGATAAAAGACCATTTTTTTGGATTCGGGCTTGATTGTATCCACGTTCTTTTAAAAGCTCAAACACGTCTATTTTATATTTTATCATTTTGCGTTCTCCTTTCCTTTTAATATGTTAAAAATTGTACATTATATGTAATAAAATGTCAATAAAAATTATTCTATTTTTAGATAAAATTGTCTTGACAAAATATTAAGCCGGTGCGATAATACTATTATTAAAAAAGAAAGGGCGGCGACACTGCCGCAAGGGTGGGAAATATGTTTAAATTCGACTACAGTTCAGAATATTGGGAATTTGAAAACGGCATAACGGTAGAGGGTGACGGCTCGGAAATATTTTCCGTAAATTTAAACGGGGAATTTTTGGGCTATATAGTTTGCAGAGATTACGCGGACTATAAAAATTGCACCGCTGAACTTAACAGCGGCATTGACCCGATAACGGGTGGATGGGAAGACGGCAACGGGAATCCGTGCACGCTTTCCGGCTGGGGAAACTCCGAAGAATAAAAAAGAAGTAAAAAGAGAACCGCCGAGGGGGCGCGGTTCTCTTTTTTTACGTGCTATATTAAATTGTTGAGCGGTTCGTGTTCCGCTCTGTATAGTATTATATAACTTAATTTTTTAAACGGCAACTATTTTATTAATCATATCCGTTTTCTGCCTCCACGTTCGCCTGTCTGCGTGCGACCTCCTGCAATCGTTTTTGCTCGTTTTCCTGCTGTATTTGGTGCAGCCAGTTATTTAATTCTGCGACATCTTCCGGCCGGTCTGCTTTTGGCTGTGCCTGCTCCGGCTGTTCTTCTTTTGCGGCTTCCGGCTGCGCTGTCTGCGGCGCTTCTGCTTCTAACCTTTCCAGCTCTGCCAATACCGCAGAATTTAAAAATCCGTTTACAGTGTAGCCCAATGCCTGTATACGGTCTTTCGTGCCTTTGGGGAGTGTTACGCTCGCACGGTCGTAGTCCTGCTTTATTTTTTCGTTTTGCCGTTTTATCCTTTGTTTGTACTTTTCTAACATTTCAATATTATCCATATTATCCGCCTTTCATTAATGTAATGCTATTACATATAATAATACATATTGCAATAAAAGTCAATTTTTTGCATTAAATTAAATATTATTTTAATTTTATTGCATTTATGTATTGCATTTATGTAATTAATGTGTTATTATAACAATGTCGAAAGGCAATATAAAAAAGGCGGTTGCCACTCCTCAAAAGCATGCAACCGCCACCAATCAAAAAAAGAAAGGTAGCCCTATTATAACATGGGCAAAGGTGAAAAACAATGAAAAAAAATGAAATTATGGAGCAAATAGAAAGCCGAAAGGCAAAAAGCGCATGGGGTAAAGGCGTATTGTTGTACGCCTATGAACTTGTAGAGAATCTGGAAGAAGAAACTCTTCCGGCTTCAAAATTAGAATTAGAAGCCGTTTTATTAAATGGTGCCGCCGATTGGAGCCAGTATAGCTGGGGCGGTAGCTCCTTAATTTACAACGGCGACATAGCAGAAAGACTATGCACGCCGTCCGAGTTAAAACGCAAGAGGGGCGGAGAACTTGCACCAAACAGCCGCGAACAATGGCTAGATGTGCAAGCCCGAGCACTTGCACAAGCTGCGGATTTAATTTGCAGTTTAAATAAATAGTGGCAAGCGGCAGACGGTGCCGGGCTTCCGGGGTTCAATCCCCCGGCTTGCTTTTAACTAAAAATAAATTTCAAGGGTGAAAACCCGGAAAGGGGTATATTATGTATACAATAGAACAGGCGGAAGAACGCTTCCGCGAAAATTTAAGAAATTTAATTGGAGAATGGAAGACAGAAGAAAATTTTTACGAAAATTTAATCTGTTCTTTCGATTCTGAATATTTGGACAAAAACGGAAACAGCCAGGATTATTCGGATTATGCCGTGGAAACCGGTGATTTTAGAGATATACCATATACCAGCTCGCAAACGTTGGAAGTATACGATGAAAATATATCTATTACTATAGAGGTGGTATCAAACGAAAATGAATATCATGAAACTATATACAAAGTAACAGATGTATATTAAAATAAGCCCCGAAAAAAATCCGGGGCTTTTGTGTGCGGCTTTTTTTGAAATAGTACTAAAACATATTTCAATACGCCACGCGTTACGGTTTATCAAAGCGCCGCACACCTTACAAACTTTTGTTTACAAAAATATAATAGCATATATACCAAAAAAATGCAAGGCTATTTTTATAGCTTTTTTTGTGTTATCTTAAAATATAAAGGGGGTATTCTATGCCAAAAATGAAAAAATGCACCATTTGCGGCAAAAGCTTTTTAAGCTGCAAGGGTGTAGAGGTCTGCTCCGCTGCCTGTGCTACTGAACGTAAGCGCCGGCAGGACGCCGCCGGAAATGAACGCAGGCGGTTGCAGTTATCCAACCAAAAAACAAGCCGAATCTGTCCAGTATGCGGTAAAACTTTTATGTCTGTGTACCGGAAATACTGCTGTTCAGAGTGCGCAGAAATCGCACGCCGCAAAAATTCAGCGGAAAACAACCGGGAATACTACGTCCAAAATCGGGACGCTGTTATACAACGCGTAAAAGCTACGCGGGCAAAGCACAAGCAGGAACAACAGCCACCAAAATAAAGGTGTTTTTGCCGTTGCGCTTCTATACCGTTTATAGCCTTATACGGCTTTAAATGCCTTATATGGCTAGCTTTTTACCATAGCAAAATAATAAGGCGACTGCGGGCATTTTACAAGATTGCAGACATAAAAAAATAGACTTTTCATTCGCCGAAGCAAGTTCATAGTTTATACTTTAGCACGTTAAAATAGTAAAACTTTTCGTGAATTTTGCCAGCAAAATTTGATTAAAATCCGCTCGAAAATCGGGGATTTTTGAAAATGGATTGACCGGGCTGAAAATCTAAAGGGACGGGGGGTTAAAAATTTTTCCGAATAAAAAATTGAGCGAAAATTTAAAAAAACTGCCCGTTGCGAACAACAAGCAGTTTTTCAATTTCTAATTTTTGTCGTGTAGTGATGACAATGGTGGCACGGTGATTCACAGTCATTATAATATAAGCATTTTTCATTTGTATAATATATACATTGCGAACCGTCATGCCCATGCAAAAATGTTGTTTCAAAGTCCTGTTCCTTATTCTCTTTATCATGTTCATTTTTCAAGTGTCCCGCCGGCATTTTTCTTTCACTTCCTCTCTTTTTACTATATAGAATAAATATATCAATGCCTCGCAAAAAGTCAATCACTTTTTTTAGTTTTTTCATACCATTCTAAAAATTCGCAAAAAATTTTATCTTCTGCAATTTTCCGAATATTTATAGCTTCTTCTTTGCTTTTGTAGCGTCCTAAAAAATATTTTGTCTTTTTAAACATTATTTCTGCGCACCACCTATTCCTTGACTTATCAAACCAAACACCTGTTGTCCCTGATGTATTTGTTTTTCTTATTTTATTTCCGTTCAATTTGCACGGTGCAGTACCATAAGCGTATAATTTTTGAATGTTTTCGTTTTTTAAACAGCCACAGCTTTTTACTTTTCCGTTTTTTAAATCATCATAATGTACATCACATTCATTGCCGCAATCGCATTTACAATGCCATATTTTACATCTGCTTTTTGTATGGCTTTTTTGGTCGGTAACGTATACTGCAACTAATTTGCCAAAACGTTTATTTTTAATATCCTTATAATCCCGATGATTTCCACAATCCTTTACTTCGTTTCTTTGAAGATTTTGTTTAGTAGCAAGTCTTTTCTTCCCACACAGCAAACAAGTACATTCATAAAGTCTTCTATGATATGAATTGTACTGGTCCGTCAATTTGTCAGCTTTCAAATTGTTATATACTTTATCAATAATAGTAGTGTCTGCTTTCCTCGGCATTGTTTCCCCTTTCTCATAGAATTTAAAAATAGGAAGTGCCATAAGTTTCTACTCCTTTTCAATGCAGACAGCCGTTCCGCTCATTGTAATCATTAATGAAATGTCGCCGGTATTCCAATACGGCGCACAGCTATATGATATTCCAACTAAACCGTTTGCGCCCTTGTACAAGGCTTCTAATGCCATGTCGTTCATTAATTCATCTATAAAAGTTTGCACTTTTTCTGAAAATGCACTATATTCTTTTCCTGCGACCATCGCTTTAAAATTCATTGCATTTTTTAAATCCGTCATCATGCCTAAACTGTATAACGCAGTATCGGTTACGATTCCGCAATATCTGACAATTTTATATCCCACAAAATCAAATCCGGTTGTTTTCATGACGTCGTTTTTTGTGATTCTGCCGGATTTAATAGCATTAATAACAGCTTCTTTTCGCTCATTTTCTTCTTTTCTTTTCCGGTTAAGTTCTTCGATTTCTTTTTCTGCCTGCTTTCTGCACTCCTGCAATGCTTCTTTCTTAATTACGCTCTTGTACTTAAAGCTGTAATTGCAGTTAAAACAACGGTCAACGCTATCGCCTATCAGTTCTCCACAATTTGGACAAGTTTTCATACTTCGCTACCCCTTTATTGCGTTTTCTAATACTATACCATGTAGATAGCTTTAAATCAACTTTTTAAATCTTTTTCTTTTTGCAAATTCACACTTTCTGCCGTAAAGATTAATGATTTTGCTGTATACTGGCACTCTCCCAATTCATAAATCAATCGTTCTTTTGTCATTTCGGGATTTGTCCGGCGCACATATTCAAGAAGCTTATCTATTTTATCCATTACACTGCCGCTCCCCTCTGTATCCCTGCCATTAAATAATCAAGCAGATAAATCAAATCTGTGCCATATTTGCTTATCCAGTCTGCCATAAATTCTTCCTGTTCAATCGGCATACTCACACCATAAGAAAAGCAAAAACAATGGCATAGTTCGTGTGCTATTATTTTACGCAAATAAGCCCCTTTTGGCTTGTTTGATACATATATAGTCTTGTCGTTCCAATCGGTCACAGCAAGGCTTATAGAGCCGTCAGAACGTGTCAAATTATTGTTTGTGCCGTGAACAAATTCAATTTTCCACTCAATACCATTTATCAAAAACATATTTCACCTCAAAAAAAAGAAATCACCAGCTAAATATCAGCCAGTGATTTCTAAATTTGAAATTATTATTTTTTCATTCTTCAATTAACAAGTAATTAACATATCTTGTTGCTGTTTCGGCAAGTTCTTCACTGTAATCCAGCAAATTCAGCTTGTACTCCGGTTTGTGTCCGTATGCAACGGTATAAAGCTTTTCTACAAGCTCTAAATTGTGCAAATCGGACAGTTCAACAAGAATTTTGTGGTATAAAAATTTTCGTGTCCATTTGAATCGGTCACAGATTATTTTAAGTTTCCAGTTATTCTTGTTAAACCACTTGCCGCTATCCGGCTTTTCTACAATACCATAATGTTCAAGTGACTCTTTCTCCGGGATTGCCTGCCGTGATTTTTTCAATGCCTGCTCCATATCGTGGAAGCGTTTCACGTACAGGGCGGTAAAAACAATTCCCTTTTCCCCGGTAAACTTATTCGCAAGAAACTCACAGCCCATGCGGGTTACTTTATAACATTTGTTTTCTTTTCCGCTATCGTCTTTATATGTAGACGGAATAAAATAATCACTGACCACGAAATCGTGGTGAGTTAAAGTTTCAATAACTCCCTTTGTTTTGCCGTCTTTTGTACCCTCTAATTTTTCAAGTATCTTATAATGTTTCATTTCTAGCATATTTGCAATTTCTAATGTAGTTATTGTAGTATTTTTATTTATTACTTCTCCATTCATAACAGAACCTCCTAGCATGTTGGAACAAAGGTTCCGTCCATAATGCCAATCGCCAGTTTCATACCCGTAACTGCATAGAAGCTGTTGTTTTGAGCTGCACAAGTATTGAACAATTCTTCTAGTTCTTCATAAAGGCTGTCACTCAAGATTTCTTTAAGCCTATCCATAAATGGTTCAAAGATTTTAAAATACTCATCACCAGTTTCCGTATTTTCTATTTGATTCGTATACACTATTTGCAAAAATTCTTTCATAAATTATACCTACCTTTCAATTTTTTCTTGAAAAGAGATACTCTCTATGATAAAATATTTCACAGAGAGTTATCTCGGTTTTAGAGCAGTTGCATGACCGTCAAATCATGGGCAACTGCTCTTTTTGCTTAATTACTGATTTCTTCATCAACCTTGTTGTCAAGCCATTCCTTTTTAGTTATCCCTTTTTCAGAAAGTTTTTTTTCTAGCTTCTCAAACTTTTCTCTGTCAAGTTCAGCACTAAAATTTCTTGTCTTTTCTCTACGCTGTTTCATGTAATCAGCTCTGCTCTTAGGTGCGATTTTAACCACCTCCTTGTTACGAGTTACATTATATAATGTTACGTGTAACAAGTCAATGCCTTTTTGAAAAAATTTTTTAAATCCACAAATCACTAGCCAATATTTAGTTGTCAATGTTCAAGAAAGCAGGGACATTTCTGCCCCTGCCATTACATTATTACATTTTACTTACAAGCGTTGAAAGCTTGCTTTTCAGCATTGTACGTTCTTCTGCCGTCATGTCTGTAAGCAGTTCTGTAATATCGCCGGACAACTCTTTCATGTAGTTTTCAAGCGATTTCATCTTATGTTCTTTGTCCTCTGCGGTATTCGCTTTGTGCATTTCTTTGGTTTCTGTATAATGCCGCTTCGCTTTATCATATCCGCTTTCAGTCATATTCATGCCGCTTGTCGCCGGTTCTGTGTAATACATTCTTCCATAATTGCGGTCAATATCCCTGTCATGTTCCATTCCGCGGTACATTTCCGGTGTCATGTGGAAATACGGAGGTTCATCGTATCCCCGGCGCGTTCCTCTGCCTTTCGGTGCAAATCTGCCGTTTGAATAGCGGTAGTTATCATAAAATCTTCTGCCGTCACCAAGCCGCTCAAACATTTCCATTGTTTCATCTGCACTCGATTCTTCCATTGATTTCATCAATGTACGATAATACATTGCTTCTGCAAGGTCTTTCATCATATCTGTAACCTGTCCCATTTCACACGGGTCTATATTTTCAATTCCTTTGTCAATTTCACATTTGGCACATTCAGACAGTTTTTCAATCATGTCGTGCATTCTCATAATATCCATAAAACCGCCCCCTTATGCTTCCCGAACTGCAATTAAATTGCTGTTCTGAACTTCGATTGCCTGTGCAGATGTATTTTGTACCGCTGCCGTAACGCAGCAACCGCGTGGAACGTCTACATATGCCTGTGCCGAAACATTAAAGAAGTTCTCTACTGCCGCCGGTGTAACAATCATACGAGTTGACTGCAGCGGCTCACCGTCAATCGCAATAGCAAGAGAAATAGCTTCAACCGTTCCACCTGTCGGGATTTGAATATTCCCGGAATAAGATACTAAAAATCTTGCCCGGCACTGGTTTGTAAGTCCTCTCAATTTAACAATACCGCTTCCCTGTCTGTGCGTAATGCAATTTGAACCAGCAACCGGTGTTTCTGTAAATGCAACATCTTCTCCCTGCGCAACAGTTTGAAGTGCAATTCCTGTAAATTCTGCCATAAAATAATACCTCTCTTTCACAAAATAAAGGGCAAACTTTCTTGAAGTCTGCCCTGTCTTCCCGACATTGGTGTCGGGAACATTGTAATACTGCATTAGCAGACATAACCTTTTGAGTTTTATTCCGAGTGAAACTCGAAAAAACTCAATTTGATTAAGATACTTGATTATTTAGTAAATTAGCAGCCGCAACCGCTATTGCAACCACAACCGTAATATACATTAGGGTTCGGCACCTGATATGCCGGAATCGGCGCCGGATTGACTGCATTAATAATCTGCTGTGTCTGCGAAGCCATTGCAGTAGTAAGTAATGCACTCTGTCTATCCTGTGAAGCCGCTCTGCGTAAATCGTTGTTTTCTGCCTGTAAGCTGGAAATTTTCTCATTGCAGAGATAATCAAGAATGGCTCTTGTTCCTGCATTTTGGCTGTCGATAATATCTCGTGTATTACTATTCATTGTATTCTGTAATGCACAAGTATTCTGTGCCATGTTGTAATTTACACCCTGAATGGCTTCTCTCGTTTCACAGCAACAATTAGCAAGCTGTGACTGCAAAGCATTCTGTCCCTGCATTAACGCAACGTTTGTTGTGTTAAATCCCTGCTGTGTCTGATAGCCTAAGTTGCAGATAGCGTTATCGACACCGTGGAATCCGCTCATAAGCGCGGTATTCTGTGTATAGAATCCGTCACAAAGTCCGTTTGAGATTCCGTCAAGCTTTGACACGATTGACTGTGTATCAAATCCTCTCTGTAAATCTGCCTGCGTTAAAGCGCTTGTGGCATAAGGTGTTGCACCGCCATTTGCACCATTACCACCCCAGCCGCCGTTGCCCCAGCCGCCAAAAATGGCAAAAAGAATAATAAGAACCCACCAGCCGTTGCCGTCGCCCCAGCCACCATCATTTTTATTGCCCGTTACTGCCGCAATATCAGCAAGACTAGGCATTGCACCTGTGTTAAACATTTTGTTTACCTCCATTGAAATATATTTACAAATGGGATAACCGGTTATTATGTGCGCACAACCCAAAATGTACTAACGATTAAAAATACTTAAAACTCGCTGTTTTGCTTCATCGGTCGTAATTCCCTGTTCGCGGCAAAGATTTTCTGCCAGCGTTTTTAGTCCCTGCGTGTCCCCATTTTTGTACATCTGAATGGCATTTTTAGCCATAGGATTGTTTGATATTTGAGGATTGCTATTCATCATTTGCGAAAGGACCTGTTGCGGATTGCCACTTTTTATTAATCGAATAAGCTCAACTGGATTCATTCATCTTCACCCCCACCGTCCTGCTTTGGGCTATTTTTTGATTTAGCCGTGCTTTTTGCCGATGTTTTAGTCGTCATAAACTGCTCGATTTCACTTAATCTATTTTCCAAACTATCAAACCTGTTCATTAATACCTCTGTGCTTTCCTCTGATAGGTCAAATTTTGATTTTTCTGTGCCGCCCATAGAATTTACCGCTGTATTGTTTGAAGGCTCTGTATAAGGCTTATACACAATCGTTCTGATTGTTCCGTCTGCGTTCCAACCTTTTACATAGATTTCCGACAAATCCTGCTTTGGGAAAAAGGCAACTGAACCGTCCATAGGCACATCATTTGCGGTAATATTTTCAACTGCTGCTACAATCTTGCCGTTTATGCCGATTACCTGCTGTTGTTGCTGAAATTGTGGAATCTGCTGTTGAATTTGCGTATCCGACTGTTGGTATCTCTGCATATTTGCCATAGGATTGTACTGATATGCGGCATATCCTGGATTATAATTCATTGCCGGTTGCTGATACGGATTGTTTATCTGCATTTTTGCTGTCCTCCTCTAAAACATTTTCAATCGCATGGATTATGCTTGACTGAACTTGCAGAGGTAAGCTTTGTAATTCTTTTCTTGCAAAAATCTTCTCTAAAACTTCGTCTGAAAACATAAGCGCTTCCTCCTTACAATTACATTTTGGCATAAAAAAAGACGCTAAAAGCGACATCAAAACGACACTTTAGCGACATATTCAAATAATTCATGTTTAAAAATCGTGATAAATACGGCATTAGCACTTCTTTAACGCAATACCCGTAGCATTAAGTATATGCTAAAAATTCTTTAACTGAATTTCAACATTTCCATTGACTATAATAACTTTATCTATTATAGTTTTCAGTATGAAATTTTTTTGTTTCTTGTCGATGTTGTCCCAAACATCGGCAAGTTTTTTTATGTTCTGATAAGTAAATTCTTTCTTTTGTGTATTAATGGCATTTTTACTTTCTACAGAAATATCTTCTTTTGTCTTTGAAATTTGCGATTCTAAATCTTTTATCATTTCCAAGACAGTATCATTGCCGTCTGCATATAAGCTATATAGACGTTTAAGCTTTGTTTGTTCTCGCTCAAGTTGTGATTGCATAATTTCAAGCTTTGTTTCTTTTGCTTTTGGTTTGTAAGAAGACAAATTGAGTGAAATTTTAAGTATTTCATCAGTAACTTGCTTTTCTATATCGTCGGCCCATTCAAGAGAATTATTGCAGTTCGGATTGTAATTCGGAAGATATTTCAAGCCTTTATTTCTTGAACAGCAATATATCTTGTGATTCCCATTACTCCACTTTTGATAACGCATTTTACAACCGCACACTCCGCAATAGCACAAACCTGTGAGTAAATTCGGTTCAGTAAAGCAACTTATTTTTGCAGAGCACCTTGATTTTCTCAATTCTTGAGCAAGTTCAAATCTATCTTTATCAAAAATCGGTTTATGCTTGCCTTGATAGATATTGCCTTTGTATGGTATCATGCCAATATTTACAACTCCGGTAAGCACTTTTCGCGTAACTAATTCAGATTTGAAGCCACATATTTCTTTAATTTTCGCGTCTGAATAGCCGGAAATAAACAATTCCAAGGCTTTCCTTGCCTGTTCTGCTCTTTCCTGGATAGGAATTAATATTCCTTGTTCTTTATCATACCGATAACAGTAAGGCGTATTGCCGCCACCCCACCAGTAGCCTTGCTTAATACGTTCAAGCATACCGCCGCGCATACGCAACATCATTGTGTTTTTGTCGAGTTGTGCAAATACTGCCATCATCTGTGTGTATGCCTGTTCCATAGGGCTGTCATAACTAATGCTGTCATGTACACATTTAAACGCAACATTATTGCTTTGGAATACTTTTTCGATGATGTAAATTCCGTCAACCATGCTTCGGGAAATACGGTCAAGCTTAAATGCAACAACGCAATTTACTTTTTTGCGGCTACAATCAGTAATCAGCCTTTGCAATTCCGGGCGATTCATATTTGAACCCGTATATCCTTCATCAACATACCAATCAGCTATTATCAATTCATTTTTTCTGCAATAGTTTTCAATATCGCGCTTTTGGCTTTCAAGTCCGTTACCTTCTTCTGCCTGTTTCTCTGTCGATACTCTCATATAAGCAACACATTTCATAGTATATATCCTCCTAAAGTATAAAATGTGCCGCATTTATCACGATACAGCACATTTTACACATCTAAAATTTACTTGTCAATTATCTCTGCAATCATTTTAACGATACTGTCCGGCAATGTTAATTCTTCCGTGTCTACATTTTTACCATTTTGAGTAACATTAATCATAAAATATCCTCCAATCGCTTAATTTTTTGCTTGATTTTAATAACTTTTCGATTAACAGTTCTTTCACAAAGTGATACCCGAATTGCTATCTGTGTTATAGTGTTCCCTTTTGAAAGCAATTTAAAAATTCTTTCTTCTTCATCTGTAAAATTGGCATTTTCAATGATTTTTTCAAGCTCCGGCTTAGTCAATTCTGAAATTTTCATAAGCCGTTTCCTTTCAATTATTTGTTTTTGCGCTCCGGGCATTTACCAGTACGGTTTTTACAACCGTAAATTGCCGCACCTTGCTTATTTGTGCCTAAATAAAACTTATGCTTGCATTTATCACAGCCTTTGTCAGTTGCACTATTTATGTTCATTTTTAGCACCTCGATTCCATTTAAAAACTATGTTATTGTCCTGCCGCCAGTATGTATTATCATGTGGGCTTTTTAATCCATTTTCACGGCATTTATCCCAACACGATTGGCACAACTGCCCTGTTTCACGGTCTATAGGATTGCCGCAGTGGTAGCATAGATTATTAGCTTTGCGATACTCTTTTATATCTATTTTGTCGTAATATTGCTTTTTATGCGCTTGAGCGTTCTTTTTTAAGCATATTGCACATTTGGCTTTAGGCTTTGCCGCTGGACGTTTACCACAACGGGTACAAATACCTTGTTCTTTTCGTTGCTGGTACAGCGCCCGCTGCTGTTTTTTGAATCTCTCATTGTATTGTTTTTGTTTTTCATCGGATATGGGATTGTTTGCACGGTATATAGATTTTCTTGCTAAACATTCCAGGCAAATATGTTCATCGCCAAAAAGTTTGTTTTTTTTGCATTGCGGACAAATTTTGTATTCTTTGCACCACTCACGAAATTCTTTTTCACGTTCGTTATTTTTCTTTAAACAATCCGAACAGTAGTAACCAGTTCTGTCAAGCGGCTTTCCGCAACGTGGACATAATCCATTTTCTTTGCGTCTTATGTAACAATTGTGACTAATTTCTTTTTGCGTTAATGCCATTTTATTTCCTCAAACTGTCTTTTAAAATTTCAAATTCTTTCGGTGGTTCTGAATATGCTTCTACGTCTTCTGTATCGCTCATAGACGGCTTATTCTTGTCCGAAAGAAGATTTGTATTATTTTGGTATTTTTGCTCGATTTGAGCCTTTAGTGAATTTTGATTTACTTTTTCGATAAGTTTCTGAATTTCTGCCGGCACTCTTTTAATTTCTTCTGCCCGGCTTGTAACGCTTCTGTAAGTTTTGATAAAATTGGACTGTATTACGGTTTCAATCGCTTTGTAATCGGACGTTGCCCAATTTCTTAGATTATCGGGATTCCCAACAGCTTCTTGAACGGTCGGCGGAAGCCTTGAAAACTCCTCGGCTGCACCATATGTACCATTCCGCAATGCTTTACTCACTAAACTCCATGCTTCCATTTCATTCAATTGCTGCGGCTGTGAAATCATTTGTATTTTTGCTATCAGCTCTCCTATACTCGGCGCAAATCCGCTTGTATCCGATGTTACGTAAGCTTTTAACGCAACCGAAATTTGATTGTAGTTGTAATCCTCTAACATCATGCACCACACGTCAACCGTTTCCGAAATATTGTTCGGCTTATAATTCGGATAGCTGTCGCACATAATCCGAATGATTTTGACTGTTTCTTCTCTTGTCAATCATTGCCACCTGCCTTTACACATTGTCCCAATCAATAGTACCCTTGCTAAAATTTTTATTAGGTACTATATTTTGGTTCAAATAATTTTCAAACTTTGTCCCGAACAAGGTTTCCGGTCGCAAATATTTCTCCATATCCGTTCCCAGCCATTCGCCTGCCTTTTTGTCTATCACCTCGTAAAAATCGGATTCTCTATATCCGTCTTCTATCCTTGCGTGTATGTGCCGCTTCGTTGACTGCGTATTGTATCTGTATTTAGTATTACATCTTTTGTTCAAGTAGTCGATAACATTCATATACACCGCATTGTCTTCTTTTTCATTTGCGCTGTCGGGCAAATTGGTATCAGATGTTTCTTCAATGCTGTGGTCTAATAATGGTGTGTCATTTCTGATTGAATCAACAATATCATTAACGTATTTTCTGAATTTTTCAGATTTAATCCGTTTTGCCGCACTCAATACTCCTGCAAGAACTTTTTCCGATTTATTCCAATTGTATTTGTACCACCGCAATATCAGTATCTCTTTCGTATTTGAATCGTATTTTATAACATTGTGTACTTTGTCGAACCGCTCAAGAAGCCTTACGATAGTGTCTTTGCTATAGCCTGTATGTCTTGCCATTTGCGAAAAATTCACTTCGTAGCACCCGCAGATATTCGTCTGTGGATTAGTTAAAATGTACATGTAAAAATACTTGTCTTCCGGTGTAAAATCGTCTTCAACTTTGCTATCCGTCCAAAATGCCAATTGGACATTTCGATATATTGCCATATTATCGCCCCTTATCTGTTATTCAAGTTCCGTTGCTTCGTTACTTTACTAAATCATTAATATTGATTCTAAATCCGTCAAATGACTTGCCACCACTTCGGTTATATTCTGCGGTATCAAAAAACATCAAATTGCCCTCTCTGTCAGTTGCCATGCTTACGCCGTTCCGTGTAAGGCTGGATTTTAACAGGTCAAGTAAGATTTGTATTTCGTGTTTTGCTTCGTCTTTCATACTGTACCACCTTGATTGATATTCAAATTTTCAAACATAGCACACATGATATCAACAACAATGCTGTTACCAAACTGCTTATATAACTGTGTATTACTATTGACTGCTGCCATTTTGTTAATATCTTCATCAGATACACCCATCAGCCGTCCGCACTCTCTAGGTGTTAGCTTTCTGATACGATATTGGGGTTTTTCAAGCAATAAATTATCTTTCTGCACACTCGTTAAGCAATTACTTGTGCCTTGCATATTTACTTCTAATCTCTGCTCTGTTGGACTTCCCACAGTTCTATCTGACGGATTATCGGGATTTTTGCCACGCATAGCAACTATCTGACTTTCACACACTTTAATCTGTTGCGTGCCGCCACCCTCAACTGTTGTGATATTAGGGCAAAGTGCATTTTCGTCATATACTGTGTTTGATTGGTGTTTGCCTGTGCCACTATCCATAAATCCCAACTGTTTTACTTCAAGTATTTTCGGTTTTTGATTACCGCCTTGCATTGTACTCAACGTTGGACTCCCCCCCCCCACACACACATCATAAATTCTGTTGGTACTCTCAAATTTTGCTTCAAGAGAACCTATTACATTTACATCTGCCATAATTACTCCTAAATCGTGTTTTTCAGCCTTTACACATCGGGAAATGCCCACGATAATGCCTCTTTGAAATCTGTCTGAAATTTCTGTATATATGCTTCCTAATACTTCCATTCAATCACTCCGTTACTTCCGTAATTATCAAACCCTTTGTAATCCCTTGCTCTCAATGTTGTTGCAATATCAATTTGTTTATCTAATGTTGCTCCTTGGTCTTTCAACAACACAGTTTCCATCCGACCGCAAGTTTGATATTCCGCAGTCGTATCTTGCCTTGATACAGTTTGCAACTTCTCTTGATTGCGGTTTACAGATTGTTCCGTCAACGCAAGTCTGCTCTGCTCTGCTCTGCTCTGCTCTGCTCTGCTCTTAGGGATTGTACTTGGTAATGTGCCGTTGTCTAAGCTGTTTTATCAGTTTGCCAGCCTTTTCATTGTTGATGTAATACTTTTCATCTACATTATCCTCAAGATAGTCTTTCAACTTCTTTTTGAGTGGTATAGGCTGTGGAAAATGGTAATTGTACTCGCCCAGGAATGAAAACATAAAACACCTTTCACGATTTTGTGCTACCCCATAATTTTTAGCGTTTAAATCTTGATAGTAATTTGTGTAGCCAAGGCTTTCAAGGAAATCTATCCACTTTCTAAAATCAGGCATATTATCCTGACTATGTACTTGTGGCACATTCTCCATGAATAAAATCTGTGGCAATTCTCCGTTGCTATCTCTGATTTCTGTTAGTATTCTCTCAACTTCCCACAACAGACCGCTTCTTGTGCCGCTGCCCTTAGACATTCCGGCTTGTTTCCCAGCAACTGATAAATCCGTACAAGGAAATGAGTAAGTAAGTAAGTAAGTGAATGCATTTGTGTCGCAGATATTCAAATCTTCTGCATGAACCTTAGTTATATCCATTGTAGGAAAATCTGTGCCGTGCACTGCGTTATAGCTTGCTATAGCATACTTATTAAACTCCACAACTCTGTAATGCTCAAATTTAGCACCTATTCTCTTTAGCGCCATAGCTTGACTTCCATAACCAGCAAAAAGCTCTATTAATCGAATAGGCTTCGTTATGGAAACTGGCTCTCTCATAAAGTCAAATAAAGTCATTTGTCTGTCCATGTTTTAACTCCTACTGGTGTGTCTGATTTCATCAAAATTTCTACGATTTCCTGTATCAAATAGAATCTGCTCATGCGCCGATGACAGCCGTCGCACTTGTCTTTCGGGCATTTGTATGTGTGTTTGTAAGCTCTGCACTGGTTATCTTTCAACTGAATCACCTGCTTTCTTTGATTTTTAGTTAGTCGTTTTCTTTTCTTTTAAAACTCTCGCAAGGTACATCAAGCAAACAACCGCATTTTTCGATTTCTATCCCTCTCCAATATGTCTTATATCTGTAAGAGTTTTCGCATTTAAAGCAGAAATCCTTACCATTGTTCAATTTGCAACTTGTCTTTTTATCTTCCAGCTTTTTCCCGATACTCTCGTTTATCCTTTTGAGTTCTTCGACCTTTTTCTGCAATTCCTCAAAATCTTCAATGAGTTTGTTGTATTTCTTCTTGCTTAAAATCTTCATTCTAAATCACCTACTTTCTTTGATTTTTAATCTACAGTTTCATACCTATCTTCGTGAAATTCTCTATCTTCTTCATTGGAATAGGCTCTTTTACAATTTGTACAAAATTCTAAATGTACCTCTATATCTGTGCTGTTTTTGTATCTACAGCCTTTACAATCATTCATTCTGAATCACCTGCTTTCAAGCATATCCGCCTTAATAAGTTCGTAGATAATATCAAGATATGTCCTGTGGTCCCTGTATTGGCAATTTGCGTCTTTGTGTATTCTCGGGTCATTATTTATCCAATCATTAACATCGAAAATCGCACTGCTCACAAAAAGCATTTTGCACCCCCTTGAAACGCAAAGATAATAACAACCGTTCTTTCCATATTCGCCCTTACATTTCTTAAATCCGAATTTTTCAAATTCTTTGGCTTTAACTTTCGGAATTAGCATTGTTTTCGCCTACTTTCTTATCTCCAATTAGTTCCTATAGTTCCATCGGGATGAATAATAATATTTGAGTATCCATCTTTATAATCATTGTTTCTCTGCTGCCACATATCTCCTAATGTCAATCTTGCATGTTTTCCCATATAGTCAAATGTTGCATATACAAAGAAATCACCAATTCTAAAGGTATGAATATCAATATCATCATCATTCTGTAAATCATTCCATATTTTTACAGGATAATCTTTCTTTTCAAGACCACTTAAAAATCTGAATGAAAAGCTGTCAGCGTCTTTGTGCATAAATTCCTTTATAAAATCTATGCTTGGATTTTCCACAACAGTCTGCAATGTACAGTTAGGGAAGTTGCTCGGATTTGCGTGTACATAATCGTTATGAGACAAATTTATGTGGCATAATCCGTTTAACTCTCTTGTATATCCTGCTGTGTTTACAGAACAAAAAACATTGTTGCTAAGTTCGTTGTATATATCTACAAGCTGTTTAATATGCTGTGGATAAAGTCCCGGCTCTCCACCTGTTATTGTAAGTCTTGCGTTAGGATGTTCGCTCAAAATTGCTTTCAATGATTCAATCTGATTATCAAAGTCATTTTCTCCTGCCATAGGGTTCTTCCTCTCTAAGCAGAACGGACAGTTATAAGGACATTCCTGTGTTAATATCAATTGTACATTTATTCGATAATATAAAGGCCTACCAAGAGATGTTTCATCCGTTCTATTCGCAAGCCTGTACTGTAAATCGTTTTGCATTTCAACTCTTATATCATCGTAAGAATTAAAATGCGGTATTTTGTGTAACTTACTGCTCATCACTTTCACCCGCTTTCAGCAAATCCATAAATTTCTCATACTGCTTCTGTGACACCTTGTTATGCTCTTTTTCGGGCTTTAAGCGGATTATAAGGTGCTTTTTTGCGATAGAGGATAATTCCCTTGCTAACACCTTTTTACCCTGCTGTATGCCGTCATGGTAGCCTTTAGACGGCTTGTAATCATCAATCTGTGCTTTTCCCTCTCCCTGCGAACCGCTTGTTTTATTTCGCAACTGATAACCATAATCGGCATATGCTTTGATATAATGCTGTTCCTGCTTATCCAGTTCCGACTTAGGAAAATGCAGAAATCCTATCTTCCAGCCACAAGGATTGCTTTTTGAGTACAATTTGTGCTTTTTGAGTGAAAGGTCAATATGTTGGTATCCGACAAGGTGCTGTGCAAGCCTTGTCAGAATATGTACAGCCTGCCCGATATAGGCATACTTGAATCCGTTTTCATCAATTCGTGTCAAAAAGTATATGCCGCTCTCCTCGTCAAGCTTTGGATTGACTTCTAATAAACGTTTTTTATTGTTCTGTTCAATCGCTTTTGCCTGCCTAATGCTTTGATAATTCAAATTTCATCACTCCAATCTATCATTTGACCGCAATTATCACAATAACGCAAAAAATAATCTCCAAACGGGTTTCCTGTGTCCGTTTTTAAATCATATTTACAACAAGGGCAATCGAAACTATTAGTATCATTTTCTATAGGCTTTTTTGGTATCCGCTTTTCAAGTGCCTGTATTGCAAGACCAAGCGCTTCTGCAAAAATTGAACACTCTGGATGATGTACTATCTCTGCTTTCAAGATTGTGTTTGCTTCATTCTCTTTCATACTCACACCTCTTTAATTAAATGGTAATCCCTCATCAGCTACGCCATCTGGAATTGACATAAAGCCGTCTGAACTAGCATTACCGCCCATAATTCCATTGTTATTATTGTTCTGCTGATTAGCACGACTTTCACAAAATTCATGTCTTTCAACAACGCAATCATCAGTGTAGACTTTCTGTCCGTCCTTGTTAGTGTAATTGCCTGTCTGCCATCTACCCTCAACGATAATCTTAGTCCCCTGATGAAGATACTTCTCCGCAAACTCTCCATTCTTGCCAAATGCGATACAGTTAATAAAGTCTGCTGCCTGTTCGCCCTCTTTCTTAAAAGCTCTGTCAACAGCTAATGTGTACCGTGCTACTGCCATACTTCCGTTTGCTGTCTGCGAATATCTGACCTCTGGTTCTCTAGTCAGTCTCCCGCATAAAATTACACGATTCATCTAATTTTCCTCACTTTCTGCTAATTCAAATCTGTATTTCTGTTCTGCATTAGGATATTTTTCCTTATCAACTTCACTCATAAACATTTCAAGAGGTCTATTCCAGATATGTCCCTCATGTTCATATACAACTGATATTTCCTCTGTTTCTGTGTGCCTTGAAATACCGATAATAGTAACAATCTTGCCAATCTTGAAATGCTTATATTTCTCGCCTTTCTGTGGTAAAGGTCTGTCAAATTCTGTACTGATGTTATCTGCCTTAAAATGCCTTGTGAGTAACGCAAGGTCACAGTTTGACTTATCTTCGCCATCAAGATTAAATTCTTCCGACTCTTCGATATGTAACTGTTGCCAGTTTTCAGCATATCCCACATTACTTATGTCATCATATATATCTTCTAGTGAAATATTTTCACGATTGGAAACTAAATAGCCGCTAAATCTAAATATTTTTGCCATATTATTCCTCACTTTCTAATAATTCATAATTGTCAAATATGTTGCCAATAACTTCAATTTCACAACCACTTAATTGCTCAAAATTCATTATTGAACAACCATATTGCTGATATTCAAAACAAGCTTCATCCTGTTTCCACGCAATCACATATTTTTCTTCTGTGAAATCACGACAAACAACAATATCATTCTCCCAAATCAGCTTGCCATTCTTATCTTTTAAGCCTGTGCATTGACAGATGGTGTCTCTGTCCACATCATAAGCACACACAAGTATTGGTTCATCAGCTTTACCCTCTAAACAACTTGTCGCAACCTTGCATGTTCCATCTTCACAAGTAATTAAAGAGCCTGTAACCCATTCTCCATCGTCAACTCTCTTAGCCTTGAATAAATATCTATCTTCCATATTTTCTCCTTTCAGTATTTATTTGATTATGGACATGTTTTTCTTTATTCTTTCCTTTTCGCGCTTCTTTTTTGCTTCTGGGAAAATAAAATCCATAGCGTCATTCCAACCTTTTGCGTAATCGCATTCACTGATATAATCTTCATAATTTCTCATTGTTGGTACGCTTTTATATAATGGCTTTTCAACCATATTTTCTCCTATTCTGCTTCTGATTGAAGCCATTCCCTAACTTCCGTCACTGTGTGCATTGAAACCCCGTTTTCAATAGTCTTAACGCTACCCTCTTCATAAGTTTCTATTGAACATATAAAATCAAGTAACTCTTCATCCGACATATTCCTGATTCTGTCGGCATTGGTGTGCTTATCGCTCATTTTCTCCACCTCGCAATTCTTTCAGTTTTGCTTCTGCTTCGGATTTTGTGAGGAATACCGAAATTCCTAAGTATCCACTATGGCTTTTGAGAGTGTTATCATCATATCGAACAACTAGCAAAGGTTTTCTACTCATATGATATGTTTCCTCTAATACAAAGCCTTTTCGTACTTCAAAATCCACAATGCAGTACGCTTCAAGCGGTATCTTGATTAGCTTTCCCTGTTTCTCTAGCTGCTGATATTCCTTGGATTTTTCAAGCCATTCAGCTAACTGTTCATGGTCTTTTGCGACTTTAATGCAAGCTGTATTCATGGGATTACTGCTCTCAAAAAAGCTCGCACGATATTTATATTCTTCTGCTTTTTCTTTCGCACGTTTTATAAAATCATCGATATTCATTTCTGCTCCTTTCTACCACACCGGGTAATAATTTCCTTTGTCGTCCACAATCCAATATCCAGTACTCCAAGTATCTGTCAGTGGGTCATAGACTTTTCTGCCTTTAATCATGTTTTCTAGTTTCCTTTCAAATTTTGATTTTCAAGCTCTATAAGTACCGTAGGATAAAATGTTGCAAACGTTTTATCCACAATTTCATTAATGTTAAACGTATCATTGCTATATGTACATTCAACCTCTGCATTAGGATTGTATCTGCTTAATTCCTCAATTAATTCTTTAACTTTCATGCTTGTTTACTCCTTTCTAAAACGGACATTCATTCGGATTTTTTAGAATCCATTCTTTATTGGCTTCTGCAACACTCACATTTGCCCCGCAAGCAACTTTTTTCATCTTCTCGATAAAACTATATCTATCAGAATTTTCACTTGATAGATGGCACATTATGACGTTCTGCAAGTTGTCTGAATGATTTGCTTTAACAAAATCGCAAGCTGTGTCAATGGATAAGTGACCTCTGAAAACGTGATTAGCTTTGCCTGTGTTATCCCTGTCGATTAAATCCTTGTCATAATTCACACCTAAGAGAATGTGGTTTATGTCTTTAAACTTCCACTTGATTAATTCACAATCGGTTATGTAAAGCATTCTCCCCATTTCCTTGTGAGTAATCAGAAATCCGAATATCGGGCAAGGTGTTCCGTCTGCATTGGTATGTGTCCAGCTTCCGTCTATTGTTGTTAGGTAAAATGCCTGTACTCTAAAATCTCCATTACCAATTTTCATAGGTTTTTCGCTTATGTATGGGGCAAATACTGGTATTCCCATAGCTTTAAAATCCTTTACTGACTTGCTGTGGTCTGAATGAACGTGGCTGACTATGCAGCCAACCACATTTCTTATGTTCCAATCCAAGCCTTTCTTGATTTCCTTAATCGGTATTCCACAATCAAGGATAAGTGTTTCTCCACTGTCGGAAGTTAGCAGATAGCAATTTCCGGCTGACGATGAGCCTAAGCATTTTAATCTCATACTCACACCTCGATTTCATTATCCTGTGGAAACTGAAAATAATTCTGCGTCAGCTTGTTAAAATCAGTTTTCGACAAACCACTTACGAACGGAGTACCTTTTTCGGTATTTATTATTGTTTTGAGAAAAATGACACCCTCATTATGCTCCCTCAACATTTCCATAGCCTTAACTGCCTTTTTTCTGTTGAATAACTACCCATTACATATCTTTTATCACCAACTTTGGCAATAACACCTTCGCATTCAACATAAACAACTGCCATTTCATAAGGAACATCTATTATTCCGTCCTGTGATATTACTCTCATTCAAAAAACTCCTTTCTAACAAATCTTTATTGCCGAATTTGTTGCCAATAACTTCTACTTCACAACCACTTAATTGGTCAAAATTCATTATTGAGCGACCATATTGCTGATATTCAAAACAAGCTTCATTCTGTTCCCACGCAATCACATATTTTTCTTCTGTGACATCACGATAAACAACAATATCATTCTCCCAAATCAGCTTGCCGTTCTTATCCTTCAAGCCTGTACATTGGCAGATTGTGGATGGGTCTACCTTGTGCATACCGATAAGGTTCATTATGTGGTCGTATTCTGTAACGATATAAGGCGTGCCAGTAAAAGTATAAACCAAGCTTCCGCGGACCCACTCTTTATTATCTTTTGCTTTAAATAAATGTCTATCTTCCATAATTACACTCCTATTCCTGCATAAACGGTGGAAGCGTACTGTCTTCTGCCTGTTCTTCGGTTACTTCTGTGGCTGTGGTGTCGATAATGTCGCTTTCCTCAAAATCTACTGTGTTTGCGTTCTCTTTAACCTCATCAGCAACAACCTTTTCTGTATCAAGTTTTACATCTGATATATTCTGAAATTCTTCCTGTGCATACAAGCCTTGGAATCTATCTGGAAATGCTTCCCTTAAAGCCTGTACGACAGCAACCTTTCTAATCATTGTAGCTGGTTTTTTTGCCCACTGGCTATTGAGTGAGCCGTCCTTTTTTCTTCCAGCATATTCGTCAAAACCTACTGACTGGTATTCGTCCTCTTTTCCGTCAATAAAGATTTTCGCCCAGCCACCTACGATGGTTTCGTTAGGTAAAACCATTGTTCCCTCTCGCTCTTCAACAGCTCCGTCCTTTTTAATTACAATAATTCCTGCTTTCTTTCCTTTATATCGTGGGTCTGCATTGGCTCTCTTTGTAAAAACATCTTTTCCAGTAACTATTGTGGCGGGCTCGTTGCTTCCATACTTAATAAGGTATGCTTCTCTCAAAAACGGATTTAAGTGCTGGTATCTGCATAATGACATAAACATCATTACTTCTCCGTCAGATACATTACCACCACCGCTTACAAGGTATCTCCTTATCATTGTTGGAGAAATTTTTACCATTTCTCCATTTGATTCATATTCAACTAACTGCGTATTCTCTGCCATAATTATTCCTCTCTTTCTAATAATTCTTTTACATATAAATCCATTGAATGACACAGCTTTATGCAATTTCCATGCAACGCATGATTTCTCCACGCATTGTATTTTTCATAAAACTTCTTCTCTGTCATTCTCCCTGTTTTAACCAACTTGCACCACTTGCGCAGTCGCTTTCGGATTCTGCGCTTATTAGTATTGGTTAATTTTCTTATGTACTTTCCGTCTTTTGTGATATAATGATGAAAGCCTGTAAATAAAATTCCACTTCTAAATGGAATTATTTGCGTTTTTCCGTTCAAGGATAGTCCAAGACTTTCCACAAACCGCCGAATACATTCAAGACACCATTTCAAATAATATTTGCTCGGCGCTATCAAATAAAAATCGTCCATATATCTGCCATATAGTTTCACTCCTAACTCGCCTGTTACAAAATGGTCTAACCCATTTAGCATAAGTAATGCGTATACTTGTGCTACTTGATTGCCAAGTGGAAGTCCCAAACCGTCAGTACTGTCAATGTATAGATGATTCAGCCACACTGTATACTCATCATTGAAACAGTAATCAACTATGTCTTTCAGAATATCGCGGTTTATTTGATAGAAAAACTTCGTAATATCGCATTTCAAAATCCAACCATCAAGCCCGTGCTGTTTGTAAAATTCAAGCATTTGCTCTTTCAAACAATCCATTCCAAAATGTGTGCCTTTTCCTGTTTGTCCGGCATAATTCGTTCTGATAAATTCACTAGACAACTGCGGGTGCAGCACATTATCGCACAAGCAATGCTGTACTACTTTATCTTTAAAAGAACACGACTTAATCACTCTTTCCTTTGGCTCATAAACCTTAAATTCATTGTACGGATTCACCCTATATGTTTGATTTTCAAGTTGTTCTTTTAACATATGTAGTCCCTCAAGATTCATCATCTGAAACCTAGCACTGCTTCCATTGAAGCCTTTGCCTGCTTTAGCTTTTTTATAAGCCTTGTACAAATTTTCATAATCACAAATAATATCTTTATCCATAGTAATAATTCCTTTGTTTTTATCCTTTTAGGAAAGGTTGCGCACTTTTTTGTATCTTTTACTGATTTCGGCTTATTGCCTACTCTTACTGCCTGTTTGATACAGAATGGGCGAACACCGTTGTTGTTGTTACAGTTGTTGTTGTTGATATT
>ERZ857922.489-NODE-489-length-59856-cov-4.580843_pt1 | contig 59856 bp, 55 predicted proteins | sample MGYA00519579_ERZ857922 | MGnify/ENA primary metagenome ERZ857922 (study PRJEB31778, sample SAMEA3449375) | human gut metagenome | biome: human gut; feature: human-associated habitat; material: faeces | place: United Kingdom | collected 2010/2012 ... | reverse complement strand
GACGGACCGTCGACTGTAAAGGTAACTTTCGGAGGTAAAAGTTTTACCGTAAAAGTGACGGAAGCAGAGGAAACGGTTATTCCGGTAGGGAAGGTATCTGTTACGGAACCGGGGTATATCCGTGTGGATTTGCAGGGAGAAGAGAAAGAAGGCGCTCAGTTTGCCAATATCTCCGAACTGCTGATAGACGGGCCGGCTGCGCAGGAACCTCTTTATTTTGTGCGTAACTTTGAACCTTACTGGGGAATGCGCGGACCTTCCGTACATATGAAATATACATTGCCGGAAGAATCGGTCGAATATTTCTACAATGAAATAACGGTTCCGGAGGGAGAAGATAAGATTGGCAGTTATTTTATGACGAATGGTTTCGGTGAAGGTTATTGCGGTATCCAGGCGAATAGCGATACGGAACGCCGTGTCTTGTTTTCCGTATGGAGCCCGTTTGAAACGGACGACCCGAAAGCGATACCGGAAGACCACCGCATCAAGCTGCTGGCGCAGGGAAAAGATGTACATATCGGAGAGTTCGGTAACGAAGGGTCGGGGGGACAGAGTTATCTGAAATATCCCTGGAAAGCCGGACAAACTTATCGTGTCATTACCCGTGTTCATCCGGACGGTAAAGGGAATACGGCCTATTATGCCTGGTTCTTTGCTCCTGAAGAAGGTGAGTGGCGATTGATAGCCGGTTTTCTGCGGCCGCAGACAAACGCATGGTACACCGGAGCACATTCTTTCCTTGAAAACTTTATGCCCGGGCAAGGTTATCTGGAACGTAGTGTCCATTTTGGAAACCAATGGGCCCGTACGGCTAAAGGAGAGTGGAAAGAGCTTACCGAAGGCATGTTCACTTATGATGCCACCGCCCGTGCCGGTGTCCGTCAGGATTATGCCGGTGGGGTGGAAGATAATATGTTCTTCCTCCGTAACGGCGGTTTCTTCAATGATAATACAGAGTTCAAATCCGTTTTTACACGTCAGCCGAACGGAACTGCTCCGGATGTCGACGTAACGACATTGCCCCTGAAATAGAGGCCTTTATTTGTCAAGAAAAAAGCATAGGACTTTTGAAATCAAAATAAGGGACTTTTGTAAGCAAAGCATATATGTTTTAAACGCAAAACATATATGCTTTTTTTATGGGGTATATATTCTTTGGAAAATAACCGGAGTGTTTAGATGAACAGGTTTACGTTTGCATCTTCCGCCCGTTCAAGATAAGTGGCTACTCCGCCAAGCGTGACGTTGTCCATCAGTTCCTCTTTTTTGACACCCATCACATCCATACTCATGGTGCAGGCTATCATTTCGACACCGTTCTCAGCGGCTTGAGCGATGAGGCTTTCCAGGCTGTCGATATGCTTTTTCTTCATGATGAGGCGCATCATCCAACTTCCGGCACCACCCATATTCATTTTCGATAGTTTCAATTTACCGCTGTGGGCGGGAAGCATCCAGCCGAACATTTTGCCGAATATATCTTTTGAAACAGACGGTTTCTGCCGTTTCTTGATGACATTCAGTCCCCAGAAAGTGAAGAACATGGTTACTTTCTTGCCGGTCGAGGCGGCTCCGTTGGCAATAACGAAGGAGGCAAGGGCCTTATCCAGGTCGTCACTGAATACAATCAACGTCTTGTTGTCCGCACCGTTCACCATTTTACAGGAACTTTTAGGTTCACCTTTTTCGATTGTAGCATGGATGACTCCCGATTTATTCTCAACTCCGACCAGCTGTGCTCCGGTCATATTGCACCAGGCGGCTACATCTTTCCCGAATCCCTGGTCGGTGGCGGTTATCAGAAGACGGTCACCTGTATTTATCTCAGCATAATGTTTTTTCAGCTGCATGACTGGACCGGGGCATTGAAGACCGCAGGCATCAATCCGGATAGTCTGTTGTGAGGGAGAAGAAGATGCGGCGGCGGTAGACGTTTTTGGTGTCATTGCTGTTTGGGAATTGCCCTCTGTTTGTTTGGAAGCTATTCCGGCTGTCGCTGCACTCCATGTTTTGAATCCTCCCGACAGGTTCTTTACATTTTTATAACCATGCTGAACCAAAATGCGGTAAGCCAGATATCCGCGTAATCCGATGGCACAAGTCACTACGATTGGTCTGTCGGTTGGCAGTTCCGGCAGGCGGTTGCGCAGTTCGTCGACCGGGATATTGATAGCTCCCGGTATGGAACCCAGGTTATATTCGTCGGCAGTGCGTACATCGACCAACAGGGAATTGCTGCCCAGCTGTGCTATGTCGCGCCAGTTAATGGTTTCGACCTTTTGGGTAAGGATATTCTCTGCAACATAACCAGCCATGTTGACGGGGTCTTTGGCTGACGAATAAGGAGGTGCGTAGGCCTGTTCCAGTTCGGTCAGGTCATAGACTGTTCCTTTGCGTTGTATTACCTGGGCAAGCATTTCGATTCGTTTGTCTACTCCGTCGAATCCAACAATCTGGGCACCGTATAACTGTCCGTTGTCCGGTGAGAATACTATTTTTATAGACATCGGAACGGCTCCCGGATAATAACCGGCGTGCGAAGCCGAGTGGGTGTATGATGACTGATAGGGGATGCCTTCCCGTTTCAGTAACTTGGCATTGGCACCGGCGGCAGCGACCGTAATATCAAACACTTTGGCAATAGAAGTGCCTATCGTACCTTTATAAGTTTCGCGATTGCCGAATACGATATTATCGGCTACGATACGTCCCTGTTTGTTCGCCGGACCAGCCAGCGGGATTAAAGCCGGTTTGCCTGTTACCGGATTGAGCACTTCGACAGCATCTCCCAGGGCATAAATGTCCGGGTCGGAGGTCTGCATATAATCGTTTACGGCAATCCCTCCCAGGGCTCCGATGGCCAGTCCGGCTTCTTTGGCCAGCTTTGTTTCAGGACGTACACCGATACTGAGGATAACCAGGTCTGTCGGAATCTGTTTGCCGCTCTTCAGGTGGACGATGATACCTCCGTCCGTCTCTTCAAAACGTAATACGCCGTCTTCCAGACGTAGGTCTACCTTTTTTTCAATCAGTTGCTGATGTACGATAGCGGCCATTGAATAATCGAGCGGAGCCATTACCTGGTTAGCCATCTCGACAACGGCGATGTCAAGACCCTGGTCGTGCAGGTTTTCGGCCATTTCGAGTCCGATGAATCCGCCGCCTACAACTACTGCATGGCGGGGATGCTCCCGGTCTATATACTTTTTGATCGTATCGGTATCGGGTACGTTGCGTAGGGTGAATATCTTTTTGCTGTCGATACCTTCGATGCCGGGACGCAGAGGTTCGGCTCCCGGAGAGAGTACCAGTTTGTCATAGCTTTCGGTATAAGACTGTCCGGTGCGGAGATTCTTCACTTCTACGTTTTTTTCTTTGGGATGGATAACGGTTACTTCCTGCTCGGTCCGTATATCAATATTGAAACGGGCGGTAAAACCTTCGGCGGTTTGTACGAACAGTTTATCACGCTCTGCAATGACGCCACCGATATAATAAGGTAGCCCGCAATTGGCGTATGATACATATTTGCCCCGTTCAAACAGGATAATGTCTGCATTTTCGTCCATTCTTCTCAGACGTGCGGCGGCTGTTGCTCCGCCGGCTACTCCTCCGATTACTAAATATTTCATCTTACTTTCTTTATTATTGTTATTATACATATTTTCTAATGGAAAATAAATAAGTAAAAAAAGGGATTATCCCTTTTCCATACATTGTTGCAGTTTTCCGAACAGGCCGTCGAAACGTAATTCGGCATTCATCATTTTCTGTACTTTTTCTTTCCCTTTCGGGGTGAGAGAAAAAAACATCTGCCGTTTATCTTCCTTACTCATCGTACGGTCGATAAAGCCTTTGTTTTCAACGGAAGTGATTACTTTGGATACACGTGAGTTCGATAATCCGATATATTCACAGATGGTGCCTGCTGATTTGGGCTGATTGTCTTTCAGGCAGCAAAGTAGCATTGCTTCGTTGATTGTAATTTCATGAACGTCTGAAAAAGTCTTTTCAAACTGATATAATGTTTTGTATATGTCTTTGATTACGCAGATTGCTTCCATGTCGTATTCTTTATTAATGATGCAAAGATAGATAATATTTTTAATATTGATATTGTTTAGTGGAAAATATTTCATCCGGCTTGTTGAAGGGTAGTTGAGAACAAATGTTTTTCATCTGTTGTTTTAAGAAAAACAGAATTGATTATTATAAACCAGTAAATAGAAAAGATATGGAAAAATTATTTCAAAAAGGAGTTGTAGTCGATTTAAGCAATTTGGTTGATTATTCAGCGGGTGGGGTTGTCAGCAAACAAATCGTGAAAAGTGCAGCAGGTAACATTACTCTGTTTTCTTTTGATAAAGGGGAAGGACTGAGTGAACATACCGCACCTTTTGATGCTCTGGTACAAATACTGGAAGGTGAAATGGAAATCGTTGTCGATGGAAATCATTCCCGGATGAAAGCAGGGGAGTCGTTGGTGCTTCCTGCCAATGTACCGCATGCTTTAACAGCGGTGCAACGTTTTAAAATGCTTCTGACAATGATTAAGGAATAAATAAAAAAGAGACAAGGCTGGAACCCTGTCTCTTTTCTGTTTTATCAGATTTGTTTCTTAGTCTCTGTTTGAGAAGTATTTCATGAACTGTGAACGTTCATACATGGCCGGATCCGGGATATTGGCATAATTCAGTTTACCCTGGAATTGTGCCAGATTCTGATAATGTGTCTGGTGCATCCATTCTTCAATACAAGTAAGTACCTGTGATATGATTTCGCCGCCATGAGTATATAATGCGCTGCACATCTGTACGGCAGAAGCTCCTGCCAACAGGCATTTGATAACGTCTTCCCAATCGTGGATACCGGTTGACGAAGCGATGCTTATTCCGGGAACCTTACCTGAAATGATTGCCGTCCAGCGGATTGTGTCGCTCAGGTCGGAGTGGTTGCTGAATACGTTGCCCGATACTATCTGCATATTGTTGATGTCGATGTCCGGCTGGTAAAAGCGGTTGAACATCACTACGCCATCTGCCCCGTTAACCTTTAATGTATTAACCAGTGCCGGAATGTTTCCGACGTTTTTCCCGATTTTCATGATAACGGGTATTGAAACCGTTTCCTTTACTTTCCGGATGATGTTGACGTAAAGGTCACGAATCTCGTCGGGATTGTATTCCAGACTCGTTTCAAGAAAATAGACATTCAGTTCAAGTGCGTCGGCTCCTGCCAGCTCTATCTGACGGGCAAAGTCAATCCACACATCAGACTTGTAACAGTTGATGCTGGCAATGATAGGAATGGTACACTGTTCTTTTGTCTTTTTTATCAGTTCCAGATAGTTGTTTACCTGGTTTGCTTTTACATAACCACGGATATAATCGGCAGCTTCCGGATAGTCTGAATCCTGCATAAGCGAATCGCTTTGCATTTCAATTTGTTCTTCAAAAAGAGATTTGAGAACAATCGCTCCGGCACCTGCCTTTTCGAATTCCTTGTTTCGCTCAGGGTTGTTTGTCAGACCTGAACTTCCTACAATTAACGGATTACGAAGTGTTAGTCCCGCATATTGGGTTTTAATGTCAATCATGTCAGATTCAATTTAATGTGTTAGTACTCGCGTTCGCCGAAAATACTGGTTCCAACCCGTATCATGGTGCTACCCTGGCGAATGGCAACCGGATAATCGTGACTCATTCCCATAGATAGTACTGCAAAATTATCATTTCCTATGAAATATATAGCTTTTAATTCGCTGAAAAGTTCATGTAAGATGTGAAATTCCTGTTCGATGAGCGCAATGTCATCGGTATAGGTCGCCATTCCCATCAATCCGCATATCTGAATATTGCCTAGTTCGGCAAGTTGTTCGTTTTGCAGAAGCTCACGGCACTCGTCAGGACTTAGTCCGTGTTTGGTCTCTTCCTGAGCAACATGTATCTCCAGCAATACACGGATTATACGGTTGTTTTTTGCGGCTTGTTTATTTACTTCCTGTAATAATTTCAGCGAGTCGATGCTATGGATTGTATGGATAAATGGCGCAATATCTTTTACTTTATTGCTTTGCAGCGGACCGATAAAATGCCATTCGATATCACCCGGTAGTACTTTTTGTTTAGCCGTCAGCTCCTGTGCCCTGCTTTCGCCAAAGACACGCTGGCCAGCATTGTAGGCCTCCATCAATGCTTCTGCCGGATGAAACTTGGACACGGCTACCAATGTGACGTTTGCCGGTAGCGATGCCTTTAACTGTACTATGTTCTGGGAGATACTCATGCTTCCTGTGCTTTGTCCTCAGCCTGTTTTTTCTGTTCGGCAATCAGTTCTTCTCCTGATTTGGGCGTTTTGTCATCATTGACGGAGAAAGGGAATACGTCCATCAGCATGGTTTCTGTAACCGAAGCGATTGTGTAATCGGCCATGGTGCCTTTCATGCCTTCTTCCAGTACGGCGATGGCTTCTTTCAGTGTGCAAGCCTGTGCAAGCATCTGTGCAGCCGTTTTCTTTTCAGCGCCGCTTTTTTCATCGAGTGTGATGAAATATACTTTAATTTTGTAGAAACGGTCGCCGTTTTCGTTGAAGAACAATTCTGAAAGACGGGCACGTTTGATGTCAGTAACAGTAAATTCGCCGGATATGAACGGGCGTATTTCTTCGATGATACGGGCTTCCGCTTCTGTGAAAGAGAGGGCGTCGACCAGATAAGGTTCTGTTACTTTCTTTTGCATTCCGTTCTCCAGTACTTTTTCAAAGGAGACTTTACATTCAAACCAACTGTGCATATTGTTTTCTTTTAATTTTTTGTCTGTACTCGTGTTTAAAATACAGTACAAATATAGGTCCAATTCGGGAATAATACAACTGCAAGTAATTTCTTTATTTTTTCGGAACATTTCATAGAATGGGCTTGTTTATATAATGTAGTGTGTTTTTCATGGTATTAGATTTTTAGATTAGTAATGAGGTTGTTCATCCGGTTCGGGAGGATAGGATGATATAGTAGAAATAAAAAAGCCGGAAAAGAGTCTATGATTTCTCTTTTCCGGCTTTTTGTTTACTTTATCTCTCAGAATTCATCGTTTGCATAAAGACTGAGCAGGTTTTTTGTCTCATAACTAAATAATTCATCCTCATTGAAAAATCTTTTTAATTCGATTGCGGCTGTTTCCGGTGAATCGGAGGCATGTACGATATTTTCCTGTACACTCATGCTGTAGTCTCCGCGGATGGTTCCCGGGGCGGCATTTCTTCCATTGGTTGATCCGGCCAGCGTACGCACTACATTTATCGCATCGACTCCTTTCCAGCAACAAACAATCACAGGGCATACAGCCATTGCGTCTTTAACCCTTTGAAAAAAAGACCTTTCTTTCAGGTGAGCGTAATGTTCGCTTAAAATCTCATCCGTCAACCAGGTCATTTTCATGCCTTCCAGTATCAATCCCTTTTTTTCAAAACGGGCAATTATTTCACCAATCAGACCTCGCTGGATGGTGCATGGTTTTAATATAACAAGTGTTCTTTCCATACTTTTTTCTTTTTATAAGGTTCAACGAATATTTCTACTAGCGCAATTTATCCCAAAGATAGTATATTTATTCACAATTAGTTAATTTATAGTATAATAATGTGTAAAAGTGAGATGAAAAAATGAAGTTTTCTCAATACACAAGTAATTATTTACTAAAGTAGAATCCCAGAGTTCTTGTTCTTTCTATTCCTTGCTGCGCCTAATAGAATAACTTCTTAGCTTTTAACTTAAATACTTATATCCATATCACTTTATTCCTTGAATTTTTTCTCTTGGTGTAATTTTTACAATCTCTTTTTTATTCTCAAAAAAATGTCTGTCTTGTCCGAAGACGGCCTGTTATTTGCTTCTGATATGTGAATCATTAAAAATTAATTTTTTGTTGATCGATAATTGTATCTAATGTTTTCATAATGAGAGTGTAATGGTGGATAAAATATTCCTTCAGAACACAAACAGTATTAATATTAGATGTTTCAATACACATTTTTCTTATGTATTTAGAACAAACAACTATAAATAAACAATTTAGCTTAGATTTTATTCACCTGGATTGCATTGTTTAACAATTGGGACACATGTTCTTCGGGCGACAAAAAACTTAATATTTCTATAATCAGTCTAACTCCGGGTTCATCCTCATGAAATCTCTTAAAGTTTGTCTGTTTACTCCTAACTTTTTACTGATGTACAATCTGGTTTTCTTTTCTTCCAGAAGTTTACGAATGAGATTTTCTTTACCGGACAGTTTGTACTGTTCCGACTTTCCCCCCTTGGGACGACCTAGTTTTGTCCCTTCTTTTTTCTTTCGTGCCAACGCTTCTTTTGTACGTTGAGAAATCAGGTTACGTTCTATCTCGGCACTCAGGCTGAAAGCAAAGGCCAGGATTTTGCTGTTGATGTTGTTTCCCAACTCATAGCGTTCTTTTACTGTTATCACGAAAATGTCTCTCTCCATGCATTGATGGAGGAAGCTCATAACCTGCATCAGGTTACGACCTAAACGGGATAACTCAGTTGTAATCAAGATGTCTCCTTTACGGATTTGCTTGATTAACCGTCCTAGTTGTCGTTCTGCAACATCTGTTGTTCCACTGATTGTTTCTTCTACCCAGCGATCAATACGCATGCTTTTGGCTTTTGCGAACTTTTCAATTTCAAATCGCTGATTTTCAGTACTCTGCTTATCCGTACTGACTCTTACATAACCGTATATCATACAATTGAATATTAAATGAATAACTAAAGATACGTTAGAAAACTAAATGATAGGGGGTGATTAGTAAAAACCAACGTTTTTTATCGTCAACTGGATATGTAAGTTGCTTTTCACTACAAATATGAATATAATAATTTAAACCAATGGCATATTGAATGGTAAAATTAAATTAAAATTTAACTTACGTGTGATCATAATGGAAGGAAAAACTACTTTTGTGATAAAGATAGAATAACTAGGCAGGAATGATTTCATCGTTTCCTGATACATATATAAATATGAAGAAATTATTATCGTTACCGCCCAATTTGGTGAATAGTTTCCACAAGATAGCGAAAGTAAATGTGGATGAATGGTTTTGTACTTCCGACCCGGTAGGGGCACGGCTTGGTTCCGGTGGTGGTACAACCTGGTTGATCGAAGCATGCCGGCAAAATGAAGCACCTCAAATATCTGTAAAGGAATGGCTGGCAAAAGAAAAAAGAATTTTGTTGCATGCCGGAGGTCAAAGCCGGCGGTTACCCGGATATGCCCCGTCGGGAAAGATTTTGACTCCGATACCTGTTTTCAGATGGGCGAGAGGGCAAAAGTTATCACAAAATCTGCTATCCCTGCAACTTCCTTTATATGAGGAGATCATGTATAAAGCGCCGGATTCACTCCATACCCTGATTGCCAGTGGTGATGTGTATATAAGAAACAGTGAGCCGTTACAGGATATTCCGGAGGTGGATGTTGTTTGTTACGGATTGTGGGTCGATCCTGCCCTGGCTACCAACCATGGTGTATTCGTGTCGGACCGGCAGACGCCCGATAAACTGGACTTTATGCTTCAGAAGCCTTCTTTGGATGATTTGGGGAAGTTGGCACAGACACATCTTTTCCTGATGGATATAGGGGTCTGGTTACTTAGCGACCGGGCAATGGAGTTGCTGATGAAACATTCTTATACAGCCGACGGGAAGACTATGAAATCTTACGATCTGTATTCTGAATTTGGGCTGGCATTGGGAGAACATCCCCGTATTGCCGATACTGAACTGAATCAGTTAAGTGTGGCTATTTTACCATTGGAAGGAGGAGAGTTTTACCATTATGGCACGAGTCGTGAACTGATCTCTTCCACACTAGCCGTTCAGAATCTGGTACGTGACCAGCGGGCAATTATGCACCGTAAGGTTAAACCTCATCCGGCCATGTTCGTGCAGAATGCAGCTATCGATTTGACGCTGACAGCCGAGAACTCTGAGCTATGGATTGAAAACAGTTATATAGGAAAGAATTGGAAACTGGATAACCGCCATATACTAACCGGTGTCCCGGCAAATAACTGGGAATTGGATCTGCCCTCCGGTGTTTGTATCGATGTCGTTCCGGTCGGTGAGCAAGACTGGGCTGCACGTCCTTATGGTTTTAATGATCCGTTTAAAGGAGCATCTGACGATGAGAAAACGCTTTTCATGGGATGTCCTGTCATTCAATGGGGAAAGGATAGGGGAGTAACATTCGAACCTTTTGATGATTTACAGAATGCCCCGTTGTTCCCGGTTTGTAAGAATACGGACGAATTAGGACTGGTGATACGCTGGATGGTTTCCGAACCCGGACTGGAAAATGGCCGTAAGATATGGGAAACTTGCCGGAAAATGTCGGCGAATGAATTATCTGATTATGCGAATCTGGATCGGTTGTTTGCCCAACGTGAAAAGTTCCGTTATGCCAACTGGCCGATGCTGGCCGCTAATCACGAGAAAAGTGTCTTCTATCAGTTGGACCTTGCTGATGCTGCACGTGAATTTGCCGGTGGAAATCTGGCTTTACCTAAGGTGCTTTCCTCTGAAGTTCCTTTAATGAAACGGATACATAACCGGATGTTCCGGGCTCGTGTATTGCAACTGGAAGGGAAACCTTATGAAGAGGAACAACAGGATGCTTTTTCATTGTTGAGAGAAGGACTGATCGGGTCTGTTTCCCGTGAAAAACAATCTCCTTTCCTGAATGTCTATCGCGATCAGATTGTTTGGGGACGTAGTCCGGTACGTATCGACCTGGCTGGCGGATGGACTGACACACCTCCTTACTGTATGTATGCCGGTGGAAACGTGGTTAATGTAGCTATCGAACTGAATGGCCAGCCGCCGTTGCAAGTATATGTCAAGCCATCGAAAGAATATAAAATTATTTTGCGTTCCATAGACCTGGGGGCTATGGAGGTTGTTTCAACCTGGGATGAATTGCATGATTATAAAAAGATCGGTTCTCCTTTCTCTATACCGAAAGCAGCGTTAGCACTTGCCGGCTTTGTCCCGGAATTTTCAGCAGAGCATTACCCTTCGCTGGAAGATCAGTTGAAGAGTTTCGGTTGCGGGTTGGAGGTAACTTTACTGGCGGCTATTCCTGCCGGTTCCGGACTTGGTACCAGTTCTATCCTGGCAGCGACGGTTTTGGGGGCAATCTCTGATTTTTGCGGTCTGGCCTGGGATAAAAGTAAGATTGGATACCGCACATTGATACTGGAACAATTGCTGACAACCGGCGGAGGCTGGCAGGATCAGTATGGCGGAGTATTGCACGGTCTGAAACTTTTACAAACAGGAGAGGGATTCAACCAGAATCCTTCCGTGCGCTGGTTGCCGGAATATTTGTTTACAGACTCGCAATATCAGGGCTGTCATTTACTTTATTATACCGGTATAACCCGTACGGCAAAAAATATCCTGGCTGAGATCGTGCAAGGGATGTTCCTGAACAGTGGGACCCATCTCCACCTGCTCTCAGAAATGAAAACACATGCCCTGGATATGTTTGAAGCCATCCAGTGCGGTAATTTTGAAACCTACGGCAAACTTATCGCAAAGACCTGGGAACAAAAGAAAGCACTCGATTCCGGAACAAATCCTCCGGCAGTAGAGGCACTTATTACCCAGATTAAAGAGTATGCCTTGGGATATAAATTACCCGGAGCAGGTGGAGGCGGTTATCTGTATATCGTCGCTAAAGATCCGGATGCGGCCTTACAAATACGCAGACAGCTGACTGCTTCGCCGCATAATCCGAATGCCCGTTTCGTTGAGATGAGCCTTTCCGATAAGGGGTTACAGATCAGCCGGTCGTAACTCCGACTATAAGAATATGTACTGATCAGAATATTTGCCTGTCTCTGATCAGTACATATCCGCTTATTGCTATCAGGTCAAGAAAAATACAACCGATAAGGATCAGTACTTTTTTAGGTGTTGAAGCTTTCAGGGGGACGGAAGCAGGTTCTATAATGGTATAGACAGGTGTTTGTTCCTGTACCCGCAATTTATCCTGTTCCTGTTTTTGCGCTAATGTGTTATAGACATTGAATGTCAGTGTCATCTCATTTTTCAACCGTTCCAACTCTGTCCGGTAACTGGCTGAAACGATATTTTTATTACCGTCTTCAAATGCGGCATACGTTTGTTGGGCTTTATAGTAGGCATCCTGAGCCTCTTTTAGTACTTTCTCTGTAAATTCCAGATCTTTTTTTGCTTTTTGTGTCCGGTAGTTGGTTATATATTTTTTTAATTTTTCCACTACATTATCCGTTACTCGTGCTGAGATAACCGGATCCTGCATTCGAACGGAAACGGTTACTACCTGCGTTTTCTTATCTACAAAGATCGATATCCGTTCCTGTAATTTCTTTATGATATCTTTTTGCTCTTTGGTAAGAAAAAAAGGATCTATCTTGTCTGGCTGGTGATCTTCATCTCCCAGCATTTCGATGAGATAGGAGATACCTTTCAGCGGGGCTTGTATGATCAGATTCCACCATGCCTCTTTCTGATGTCCTTTCAGATAATTGAACAGAGACATTTTCAACGTTTTCTTCTTATTCGTTACTTCCTGAGGGAAAAGTTCCAGAAGAAACGGAGTACTATGAACAATATCCGGATAAACTTCGGGTGAAATAGCATCCTGGCTGTTTCCGCTGTTTATATCTATTCCAGCCATGGCTGCCAGTCCTCCGAGATTCCCCATCTTACTTGCCGTATTGTTTGTTTCGGGCATCAGTTTGACGGTTGTGGTGTATTCTTTCGGGATACTGAATGCAATGACAAGTCCTATAATCACCGCTATTCCGCTACTTTTCAGAAATAGTTTTCTTTTTGACCATAAGAACTGTATAACGGCTATAATATCTATATCCAATTCTGTCTTATCAGTCTTTTTTTCACTCTTGTTTATCATCCTTTACTACAAAGTTTATTTGAGAGAATTTATCAATGAAGTCAACATGGCAGCGATAGAAGTCGTAGAACTTGTGATGCTGAGTATTTCAGCCAGGTTCGCCCTTCTGTCACGTTGGCTTTTACTTGGAACGACTATTTCACAACCCGGCTCGATCTTTGGATAACGTTTAAAGAAAATACCAACTTTACGGGTGGTCGCTACTTTTCCGTTCATATAAATTACAATCGGATATTTGCGGGAAGTATCGTTATATCCTCCGGCCTGTGACAGGCAATCGCGGACGGACATTCCTTTGGTATATGTGATACTGTTCGGATAGGTAACGGCCCCGCTGATTTTCACTGTACTCTGTAACTGAGGTATATAAATGATATCCCCGTCACGGAGAACCAGGTCATAGGTACTTTTCGGGTGGGTAAGTGCCTGTTGTAAATCGATTCCGACAGAATAGTTCTTTATATTGGTAAGCGACAAGGCGATAGAATCCTTACTCTGCTTGTTGTTATTACTTAGTTGCAACAATGTTTCCACCTGGCGGATTTCATCTTCCGTCAACTGGCGTTTTAAACTAGCTCCTCTCACATAAGCATCCGGAGTTACTCCTCCCGATTGAGCGATAATATCACTCAGGCGTGTGTTTTTATAAGGTAAAGCATAGTCACCGGCAAAAGTGACTTCCCCATTTACTTTTACGACTTCCTGTTTTTCATATCCTGGAGAGAAACGGACAAAAACTTCGTCGAACGGTTCAAGAGTAAAAAGTGTATCTGCATGGGCCCCGGATGATTTGGATGGCAGTTGCAGTTCATCGCTCAATGCAACAGTATATACTTTGGAAACCTGGTTCGTACTTTTATCAGCCGTAGGATCCTTGATCCGGCGGGCTACTTCAACATTGATCGTCGAGGCGGATTCCTGTAGTCCTCCGGCAAGAATGATGGCATCTTCCACCGTCATATTTTTGCTGAAAGGGATAACTGTGTCTGGGTTATTGACAGCTCCGCCGACTTTGACGGTATAAGGTTCCCGGAGTTCAAATAAAGAAGGTATATATAATTTGTCTTCTTTCTGTAATTCCATGTCCGGGATTTCCCCGTTCATTATACCTTGTATATCTATGGCAATAACCGTACTGGTGAAGTCGGGATTCAGACGGGTAAGATGCGCCCTGCCTATAAATTCATCTCCTTTTAGCCCGGCCGCCTGTTTGATCAATTGTTTGACGGTATGTACTTTTGGGCTTAATTCATATTCTCCGGGACGCCATACGGAACCGGTAATCGTGATCCGGTTGTCATAAAAAGGAATTACGGAGTCTACTAACAGGGAGTCGCCGTCCTGAAGGACAAATGTAGGAAATTCTTCAGCGGTTACGGTAGCAATCTGATAACGGGAACCTGATTTCCGTTTGATTGTCACGTCTTCTGTAAAAGCGTCTCCAGTGAATCCCCCTGCCATTTTCAGCAGGTCTTCCAATGTCTCTCCTTTACGGAGTTCGAATGTACGGTTACGTTTTATTTTCCCGTGTGTGTTAACCAGTTGCTCGTAGGGTTCGATAATAATCATATCATTGTCTTCCAACCGGATATTGGTATCATATTTTCCGTTAAGCAGATAATCGTATACATCCAGATTGGCTATTTCCTTATTGTTACGATATACCCGGATATTACGGAGGGAACCGATGTCGTTCACTCCACCTGCTGCGTATAAAGCATTGAACAAGGAGGCTAGCGAAGATAAGGTGTAGGTACCCGGTGCAACCGCTTCTCCAACAATATTTACTTTAATACTCCGGATTTTCCCTAGTCCGACCGAAACAAATGTATTAGGTTCTTTTCCGTCTACCAGGTTCCACATGATTTTTCCCAACTCCTGCTTGATCCGGTTTTCTGCTTCTTCGATTGTCAGCCCGCTTAAAGCGACTGGCCCTACATTGGGGATGATGATCGTTCCTTCGGGTGATAAAGTCAGCTTCAGGTTTAACTCCGAATCTCCCCATACATCAATAAGTACTTCATCACCGGCTGACAATGGATAATTTCTGGGAGTCGGCATATTCATATTCGGTTCGAAAGACAGGTTTTTATTGGAAAATATCTCACGACCGAAGACCTGGTTTTTTAGACTGTCTTCAGAGGTGTTATCTTTCCGTTGTATGTCGATTGGAGGGATCTCATTTGTTATCATGATCCGGTCGGTTACCGGTTGTTCGCTGGCCGGGATTACTGATTGTTTCGTCCCGCTACTGTTTAAACGTTTGGTAATTTCCTGTTGTATCTGTTCTTCTGTCATGCCGGCAGCCTTGGCCTTATCAAGTAACTCCTGCGGAACCTGGGCTATTGCCAGGATAGAGTACAATGAGCAAAAGAAACAAAGAATGCATTTGTTTAAAGTCTTCATAGAATCTCTTTTATTTTAGTAACAATTCGTTGGCAAGCCAAACCGTCTCCATAAGGATTCACGGCTTTACTCATTTGGTCGTAATATTTTTTATCCTCAATTAATCGGGATGTTTCATCGAGTATCCTGATAAAATCTGTTCCTACCAATTTTACAGTTCCGGCGTCTAACGCTTCCGGACGTTCAGTGGTATCGCGCATTACCAGGACCGGTTTTCCCAGTCCGGGTGCTTCTTCCTGAATACCGCCGCTATCCGTCAATACAATAGCAGACTGTTCCATCAGGTAGACGAATGGCAGATATTCCAATGGTTCGATGAAGAATAGATTTGGCAGACGGATATCTCCAAACACACTCTTTATCGGTTTCCTGACGTTCGGATTAAGGTGCATCGGATAGACAAAGTCTATCTCCGGGTATTTGATTGCTAATGTTTTGAGCGCTTTACACATAGAAATAAAACCGTTACCGAAGTTTTCCCGGCGATGACCTGTGATTAAAACCAATTTCCGGTTACTTTGTTCTGACAGGCGGGAGGTTTTATAACCGGACTTTTCCAGTTCACTGGCAAGTAGTTGCTTCAGTTCATCCTTGTTTTTTATTTCTGAGACTACGTGATACAAGGCATCTATGACAGTGTTACCTGTTACTGTAATCAGCTTCTCATCTATTCCTTCCTCCAATAGATTTTTTTTGCTTAAGACTGTCGGAGCGAAGTGATAAGATACTATTCTACCGGTCAGTTGCCGGTTCATTTCTTCCGGCCAGGGACTGTATATATTGTGTGTCCGTAATCCGGCTTCTATATGTCCGACCGGTATCTGCTGGTAAAAGGCAGCCAGTGCTGCCGCTGTAGATGTGGTTGTGTCGCCGTGTACCAGCACCAGATCTGGACGGGATTCTTTCAGCACATCTCTCATTCCGGTAAGTACATGGGTTGTAACGTCATACAGGTCCTGCCCCTGCTTCATAATATTCAGGTCATAATCAGGATGTATGTCAAAGATGCGAAGGACCTGGTCCAACATCTCCCGGTGTTGCCCGGTAACACAAACGACTGTTTGGAACAGATGAGGATGTTTCTGAAACTCTTTGATTAACGGAGCCATTTTTATTGCTTCGGGACGTGTGCCGAAGACTAGCATAATCTTTTTCATTTTGTTTCTTTTATTATATTCAGCATTTGTCCGGCGAGTACTTTTCTGTCAAAATCGTGTGCAAGTTTTCTGCATCCGGCTTTACATTGTTCATATAAGACAGGATCGGAGAGGAGCCTGTCGAGTTGACGCTCGAAGTCTTCTTTTGATTCGGGTTCGAAGCATAATCCGGCTTTGTACGACTCGACTATCTGACGTGCCTCTCCGTCCACTCCCATCAGGATAGGTATTTCCATGCCTGCATTTTCAAAGATTTTTGAAGGAATGACTGTCGTGAATAAATTTGATTTACGCAAATTGATCAATGCAACATCAAGGATGGAAATGTATCTTTTTACATCCTGCTTGGATACCGGATCGAGCATCGTAACATTTTTGATTCCTAAGTCATCCTTTAGTTTCAGCAGTTTATTCTTCTCGGCTCCGGTTCCCAGGAACAGGAAATGAAAGTTGTTTTTCCCCTCCATCCCAGCCGCACATTCAAGGATAAAATCCAGTTTGTGAGCCATTCCGTGAGTGCCGATATAACCGATGATTTTTTTATCTTTTAAATTCAGCTGTTCAAGTAATACTTGATCTTTAGACATGGGAGTGAACAATTCCCTGTTTACCCCGTTTTTTATAACTTCTATCTTTTGGAGAGGGATTCCTTTTTCGCTTAACCTCTTTTTGAATGAGTCCGTTACAACGATGATTTTTTTGGCAGAGCGGTAACATCTTTTTTCCTCCCATTCCAGAAAGCGGATTATAGGATTTTCTTTCATGGCACCGACTGTTTTGATGGATTCGGGCCATAGATCGCGGACTTCCATGATCCAGGGTTTTCTTTTCCAGAAAGAAAGGGTACGTCCCGACAAGGCTGTGAAAAATTGGGGAGAGGTGGCAATGATTATATCAGCCTGTTGAAATAACCCGGCAAAGAAAGAAGTAACGGAGAAACTGATATAGTCGAGTGTCCGTTTCAGAAAACCTTCGTTTGCCGTGATGTAACTCCATATCCGTATTACACGGATACCATCCATTATTTCTTTTTGATAGAGGCGGTTACGGTATCCTGTATATACTTTCCCCTGAGGGAAATTAGGAGTACAGGTGATGACCGTGACTTCTTCCCCTTGTTTTACCCATTCTTTACAATGTTCGTAAGTCCGGGTAGCCGGCGCATTCACTTCCGGCGGAAAATTATCAGTTAAAAATAAGATTTTCATTAGTGATAAATGTTTATTGGATGTTATGCCTGATTGTATATTGCATTTGGTTGGTAAAAGCCAGGCATATTTTTTTTGTCGGAATCAGTTTATTATATTCAAAAGCGATCTCACAGGATTCAATCCATACTTTGTCCGCCCCGGAGAAGGAGATGGTTCCACGGTCTGTCTTTACTGAATCCGTATTGACCGATAGAATCGTGACATCGGGATGTAGATGTATATAGTTGATCCCTTTTGCTCCTTTGGCGGGTATAAGTTGGTCTTCAATCGTAATCTCCCGGTTTTTCATATTAAATCGTCGTTGGTGTTCGACACCCAGTTGCCTGAATCCGTTATGGCGGGCAGTGATACTGTTACGCTCTTCTTTCAGGTAAGTGATTTTAGCCCGTTGGGCAACCCGGAAACCTCCCCAGACATTGCTGGAGCTTTGACCTGCAACCCGAACCGTATTATGTGCCTGTGTCTCACGTTCATATTGTCGCCGTACATTTTTCTCGTAGGTCGAGATACCAGAGTCGATGATGAAAGGTTTCCCATCGATCCGTAATTCATAGTTGAAAGTGTCGGCATGAGCATGTCCGGGAATGTAGTCCGGACCGATATTACCGACATCCAGTACCATTTCAAATCCGGAAGATTCAAATTTTCGATAACCGGATTCCTTCAAATTTTCTTTTGACCAGGTTAATCCCAGTCGTTTAGCATACAGAAACAAATCCCTGGCTATTGGAGCTACACCATAGGTGCTGTCATTGAATAAAGGCATGGAACCATCAGTATAGATGATAGCTTCTAGCCATCCGAGCATTTTTATAGCTTTTGATTCCATATATTTTACAATGTATTTCTGTTGATCGAACCGCATATTATATTTAGCGGCATTGATGCAATCAAGTAAACGGTCCAGCAATATTTCATGGTACATCGGAGTTAGTTCATAATGTGCACCATCAGGAAGTATTTGTTCTTCCAATTCACTATATAATAATTGTGTGGCCTGTTCATAAAAAAAGTTGTCTTTAAAATAAAGTGCGGCCCACAACAAAGAAAATGCATCTTCTAATAAATGGTTGCCTAATAAGTGATATTCAAGGTTATCAGATAAAATTCTATATTGGTTATATAACGATGTATTCCAATTTTTTGTGTTTTCGGGAGGAATTAATAGATAATATTTGGAAAAAAACTTTATCCAGTTTACACCACGCAGGGCTATAGGATACGGTTCTAATCCATTCTTGTTAGATTTTAAATCAATTATAAATTTATTGATCCAATAAAATTTCTTCTGTAAAGATAAATTGTCTTGAAGAAGAAAATCCATATAATTCAAATTGTATGACCATAATTTTCCATGTCGTTCGTCATCCCAAATTGTAAATTCAGAGGTTTTGTTTAAAAAGTGAAAAGAATTTATCCCTTCTGCACTAATATATTTATGTATGAAATCTATAATATGTAAAGGAAATCCTTCTTTAGTATGATCAAAAGAATATCGAAATCGGAATGTTTTCCATACCAATCGTTTACCTCTGTACCAAAGCTGAAAGAATAGTTGTTTGAACTTTAGAAAACGTATTGTATTATAGTATAATATAAGATGTCTCATTTAATGATTCTTCAAAACTGTTTTTTTACATGGATCTGTTTTGGTGTCTAATTCATAATATTTTTTGATACGGTTACTTTGAATAATCTTCATAGGGTTACCTACAACTGTCGTATTATCAGGTATGCTTTTATTGACTAATGTATTGGAACCAATAATGACATTATTTCCAATGGTTATCTCTCCAAAAATAACAGAGCCTGTCCCTACATAAACATCATTGCCTATGACAGGTACTTTTTTATCACCAAAATTTCTCCCTATTGTTACATTCTGGGCAATTAAAACATTATCTCCGATTATAGCGTCTTTATGAATAACAACGCCTAGCCCGCCATATCCAAGCTTGAAATTACGGCCAATCTTTGCGGAAGAAGGTAGCCATACAGCAAACAAAAACCGATTTAAGTAAGATACCAGCTTAGCTAATCTGAACCATGATTTTCTATGCAGTAAATTTCCGATCCTATATAATCTTATTACTATCATACTTTAATAATTTCATTACACCTTCTCGATATATATTATAATCCTCCTTATTCAATATGGCATCAACGACCATAGAGAATCTGAAAGCAGCGGTAGAAGCAGACCAAAGATTGTTAACTAATGCGTTGGACTCTTTTTTTAACTTAGCCAATAGTATAGGATCACCTGTTAGGGATGATATACATTCTTTTAGTGCCTGTAGATTCCCTGACGGAAAAATCATCGCATTTATGCCATGAGACAACATGCTTTTGACGGCGCCAATCTTGTTGCTTCCCACTATTGCACATGATTCTGCCATTGCTTCATTGATGACGGCCCCCCATCCTTCATGTCCGTTACTCGGTAGTACATATATATCAGCCTGCTGCATCAAATATCGAACTTCGGCAACCGGAAGGAAATCATATAGCGTATAATTTGAAGGGAGGGCATGTTTATGTAAATATTTTATTAAATAGTTAGAAGCAGGCCCATTGCCAACGAGGGTTAAATGAATGTTGTTATTTTTCTCTTGCAGATCACAGAATGCCTTGATTAATAAATCGACCCTTTTCAATTTTAGCATCCTTCCGCACCATAATAGGTTAATTTTCTCTTTTGGAAGCAAATGGTTACCTCTAACTGTTTGATTGATAGATGTAAAATATCCGAAACTGAAAATGCGATTCTTACAAATACCCAGATAATTAAAATCATATGCGGCATACTCTCCTTGTGCCAAATAGAAGAAATTCGGATAAGTAGATAATTTTCTAAATTGGTATACAAGATTGAGAATTTTAGGATGCAGTAAACGAAATTTCCCAATCCCTTCCTTAAACCATCGTTCTGAAAAATAGAATGTCAGTTTACCGCTTTGTAAACGTTTCTCCATTAACCGATAATAATCTCTTATACTGCATAGGACTATATCCGCTTCGTAAAAAAGGTTTGAAAATTCAGTAAAATTAGAAGGCTGTATGTGATAAAGCCAATTTTCTTGCTGGTAACTGTCAAATCCCATTTTTATTCGATTTTCTTCATGAATCAAAGGAGTCGCATAAATAACATTATCCTGACCATAGATATTTCTCAATGCATCATAAAAGGGTAATTTGTGATGATTTATGTTAGGATTTATATATAGTACTTTCATTATTCAATTCTTCATTTAATATTACTTTAAGCCTTTCCAATCCACTTAGGAATGAAAAATATTTCTCATAGTCTGTTTGGATACAGAGAGGATTAAACTGATTGTTTAATAAATAATCCAATTTTTCCATAAAGTCTTCTACGGAATGATATTGTTTAAAATAGTCTTTGTTATGAAAAAGATCGTAACCCTTTGCTGAAGTAGGATGAGTCAGTATGGCTTTACCGTTTCTTAATCCATCCATGACACGTAGTTTAAGTCCGCTACCCAACCGTGCCGGAGCTATATAAACGGATGATTTTTTTATAACTGCATCCATATTTTCCGGATTAGCTATCAGTTCTATATTAGAGCGTTTACATTTTTCTATTAGTTTTTTTCCGGGGTTTCTGCCGGCTATTATAATATTGATATCCGGATATTTACTGATAATTGGTGTATAAAGTTCTTTCAGAAAGTGGGTTATACCGTCTTCTGTCTGATAGTCGTGCAGACTTCCGGTTATGGCTAATGTACAATTGTCCGGTTGCAAAAGGATATTTTCTGTCCTTCTTTCTTTATTCTCGAAGCATCCGAGGTATTTCAACCGGATATTTTCAGGCAAATCATATATATCTTTGAACTCCTGAATGTCATCATTACTGATAGATAGGTTCAAATTGCTGTTTAATAAAGCCTTTTTTTCATTTTTGTTTATATAGCCGGCATACAATCCGCCAAAAGATTCAATAGTCTTGTTATCTTTGTGGTACCGGCGTTCTACATTATGGTGAATAGTTATCACTTTTAACTTTTTACTTTTGAAAAAATCTACCATGTCTCCTGCCAGTACACCTCCATTTAAGACAACTGTATCGAACCTACCTTCATTAATGTTTTGCCAATAATCATAGATAAAAGGGATAAAACGATGTAGCCTGCCAGTAAATGGGAACAATAACTTTTCCTTGAAAGGACGTTTGGGAACATACACAATATCGGCCGATTGTTTATAATTATCAGGTACGATACAGTTATCGGCGATCATTAATGTGAAATGTTCCGATAGTTCCATAAAGGCATCAATGTAGGCTCTTGAAGCGAAAGGACCTCCTCCATTGATAAAAGGATTGACTCTTGAAATATATAATACTTTCATTAGATGTTATTTTAACCGATTTCTACGATTTGTTCTTTATTGAATATAGACTTATAAGGAATAAATAATTCTTTTCGAAGTTCGATAGAACTATGTAATCTGATGAATGAAAAGGTTATTATCAGGCTGAAGAATAATAATTTATTCCATCTTTCTTGCTTCTCCAGTAATAGTGGGAACAGGAAAATATCGAATATATCAAAATACAGACAAACCCGGCTTAGTTGTTCTGATAGGGGAGTAAGCAATATGTATAAGCAGGTTCCGAAAATATAAATATTGAATAGTCCCCGTGTGATATTATTATTTGATAGTTCTTCTCTCATAAACAGAAAATATAGCAAAATGATAAATCCCCGTTTTATTACTCCCCTGATTAATATAGTTGATTTGGATAATTCTACTCCATAAGTTTCTCCGGAAGCGCTTTTATCAATATAGTTATTGATCTTATTTTCAATGATCGAGTTGACCAAACCTGTGCTGATAGAATCAAAAACTGTTGATATATAAAAAGCCATCGGAATTAGTACCAGCAATATAATGATATAATATTTTATTTTAATGTCTTTATCGAAGATGAAATACACCGGTAGAAATAGTAACGCTGTACGATGGATCATGCAAGCTATAATAACAGCAAAAAGGAATATATATATTTTTTTTTCTATTACATACCTGATGGAATACATCAGAATTGCCAGGGCTATATATTGTCGTACAAAGAATATCCCTCCTTTTGTGACAGAAAAATAGCAAAGCAGACTTAATACGGGATATATGGATAAATACCGGATAGCTTTCGATATAAAAAAATATTGTATAGCAGCTAAAATAAATAATAGAACAGTGTAGCTGTTGAACAGGTAATGGATACAATAATTCAGAAATATGAATCCGTTTTCGAAATTGTTGGAAAAATCAAGGTCATATATATTACTGAAATAGTCATAATATCCACTCCAATCGGTGCCTCTTTCCCATCTGAGAAAAGATAACAGGAATAGGATAGAGAGTGTAAGATAATAAATAATTTGAGCGGTCCTTTGTCTTTTGCTGTCGAAGATTTCGAGAAAACTACCGGCGAGCAATAGTATGAAAATCAGATATAGGTACATGGTTAAAATCGATCGAAGGGATACTGTTTTATGCGTGTGATTCTTTTTACAAAATCTCTGGTTCCTTTATTAAAAAGATATAGCGGTATCAGTAAAAGAATGAGATACAAGCTTCCGGTCAATGATGCATACAATATAAAGTTAATATAAGAAGAAGCGGGGTTAAGGTCGATATAGTTGGAAATATAGAGTACTATAACCGTTGTAAATAGTAACGATATAATTGATTTGATATATAAGTAAATATAATTGCTAATGGAAGTCTTGAATCCCTTTCGGAACAGGAATATAGGTTTCCAGGTAAAAACGATCAGAAGTAAACTGATCAAGACACCGCAAAGTATGCCTGGTATTCCCCACCAATATCCAAACAGAACGGATAGTCCTATATTTAATATTGCTTCAGCAATTGGTGCCCAGATATCTTGGAATAGGCCATAAGCATTGATAAATGAATCGACAACTGTACGGATCAGGTTTATATACATGATTGCAACCATTAGTATCAGCGATAAATTATCTAGTTGATATTCCGGCCCGACCCATAAAGTAATAAAAGCGGGTGCCAATCGATAAACACAATAACAGGCTGTTCCGACAAATAAAAAACGAGAACAGAATAATTCTTCGAATACATTCAGAATATGATCTTTATCACTTGATGCGACCAGGTTCCCTACTCCGGCTCCTATGCTGTTAAATATGGCGGCAAGTAATGCCATAATCCCCATGATGATCAACATATAGTTCCCATAAACGGCTACCAGTGTCAGGGAAGTGTAAGCATATATGATCAAAGGACTTGTTTGGGTAAGTACATATCCTCCCACTTTATGGAAAAAGAGTTGTTTTGTCTTTTTTATGATTTCTGAATATTTTCCTTTTAACTCTTTACCTGTTTTTACCCGGGCAGATAACCAGGGGTATTCCCGTCTTAGCAGAAGATTTACGGAGATTGTTGTAAAAATTACTGCTATGAATTCCAAAAGTAACCACCATACATATCCGTCAGACAAATAAACTATTGCCAGGATTTGTAGAACGGATTTGATGATGGTAATACTTTTTACATGGATCGTAATTTTGTAGTCTTTCTGATCGGCAGTCAATACTATCTGACGATAGTTAAAATAGTAGCTGGCCAGTGAACTGGTTAGTAATACGAAAAATGTGCCGTAAGCATACCATAAAGGTAGCTGGGTTTTGGCAAAAATGAACGGAAAGAAACACATAAGGATAAATGAACCCAAAATTACAAATCCTGCAATTTTACGGTACATGTATCCTTGTACTGAAACTATCTCACAGATCTTGTCTCTATTATTATCTGCTAGTGGTTGATAGAGTGTATAGGATATTGCTGCCCCGATACCAAGTTCCGCAAGATTTAAGAATTGAAGGAGATTGACGACAGTCGTGTTCAGCCCTAAAATTTCTGTTCCCAGATATTCAATGAAGATCTTACGGGATATAAAGCTGATTATTAGATTGATAAAATAATAAATCAATGCTATCCGAACGTTTTGTATGCTCCTTTGTGTTCTTGATTTAACCATCATTTTTTGTATATCCCGCAAAAATCCAATATCACCTTATTCTCTTTCCTGGGTAACTCCTTGAACTCCTTATGAGCTACCAGGAAGACGATTATGTCGGCTTTTTCGTATGCCTCTTTGTAGTTGGTGAGTTTGAATATTTTGTGCTCACGAACATTCGGTTCCACCACGAGAATATCTGCATTGTTACGGCTTTGCATGACTTTTGTCGTGATATACTTGGCTGGCGATTCCCGCAGATCGTCGATATCGGGTTTGAAAGCTAGCCCCATCATGGCAACGACTGGCTTCCGGTTATGTTCCAGTTCGAACTTCAGCATGGCATTCTCTACTTTTTCGGCACACCAGAAAGCTTTGTAGTTATTGATCTCACGGGCTTTCGCTATCAATTGCGATTCATAGGGAAACTCAGCCGTAATAAAATAAGGATCGACGGCAATACAATGGCCTCCCACGCCGGAACCCGGTTGCAGGATATGAACCCTCGGGTGCTTGTTGGCCAGTTCGATCAGTTCCCAAACATTGATGCCGGCCTTGTCGCAAATGAGTGACAGTTCGTTGGCGAAAGCGATCTGTACGTCACGAGAGGAGTTCTCGGTCAGTTTGCACATCTCCGCCGTTTTAGCATTTGTCTTGTGCAGGGTTCCTTTGACGAACCGGCTGTAAAACCCGATCGCTTTCTCCGTCGACTCAGGGTTGATCCCGCCGATGACCCGATCGTTATGGACCAGTTCATAAATGACATTTCCCGGTAATACACGTTCCGGACAATAAGCAATGTAGATTTTCCCTTTCAGCTCCGGACGGAGGGAGAAAATTAAATCAGTCATCTTGTCCGTTGTCCCTACCGGCGAAGTAGACTCGATGATGAACAGATCATTTTCCTTCAGCAAGGGGATAACCGAACGGGTTGCCGTTTCCACATAAGAAATATCCGGTTCGTGATTCCCTTTGAACGGGGTAGGGACAACGACCAGGTATACATCACTGGTTTCCGGCTTTACCGAAGCCTTCAGATGGCCGGACGTTACTACTTTTCGGCATAATTCCTGTAAATCGGGTTCCACGATATGGATTAAACCTTGATTGGTCATATCGACAACCTGCGGGTTAATGTCTACACCAATAACTTCTATGCCGTGTTCGGCAGCTATAATTGCTGTGGGGAGGCCAATGTAGCCAAGTCCCATAAAACATGCTTTCATAATTCAATTAAACCTTTTAAGTAATTTCTTTTCGTTAAATAAATTCTATATGCATTTAAGTTTGTCCAGACAGAGATTAAGAGCTGTCCATAGGATAATATCCGCTAAGAATAAAATATTTATATTGGCAAAAGGAGCGAGTATGATATTTAAGCCACTGAAAAAGATAGAGATACCAAGTATATACAATAAAGCTCCATGCGGTTTGCATCCCATTTTCAGAAATTTGTGATGAATATGATTTTTATCCGGCGAGAACAACCCCTTATGGCTCCTGAACCGTATCAACATCACCCGTATCACATCGAACATCGGTACGATCAGGGTAGAGAAAGCAACCAGGATCGCACTGGTGGAGTAGGGGGTCACCTCCGGGTTATACACTGCATAACGAATGCAGAGGAAAGCCAGGATATACCCTAAAGTCAGGCTGCCGGTATCGCCCATAAATATCTTTCTTCCATGTTCGACCTGCCCGAATACATTATAATAAAAGAAAGGGATCAACACTCCCAATGTCGAGAAAGCCAGCGTGGCATATGTCCACATCTGGTTATGCAGGAACAATACCCCTAATACCATCAGGGAGACACCGCTTAAACCGGAAGCCAACCCGTCGATTCCGTCGATCAAGTTGATCGCATTGCAAATAAAAACAATGACGAAGATAGTCAGCGGCATACCCAGCCATGCCGGCAGTTCATGCATACCGAATAATCCGTACAGGTTATTGAGCCATAGTCCGGATAGAGGTAATAGTGAAGCCGCCAGTATCTGTATGATAAATTTGGTGGAATAATGTAATCCGATCAGATCATCTTTAATGCCAGCCAGATACAGCAGGATCAATCCGCATGTGAGCAGGTAAAAATCGGGTGTGACATGTGAAATGATATTGGGAGGGATCGGCAGACCTTGCAGGTATCCCAGGTAAGAGATGGCTGAGATAAAAGCCAGCGTAAACAGAATAATAGGAGCGAAAGAGATTCCTCCCAACCGGGGGACAGCTCCTGTATGTATTTTTCTTTCATCCGGAATATCGAATAACCTTTTCGTCAAAGCCACGATAAGAATACGTGGAATAATCAGCATCGAAAAGACAATAGATATTACAAAGGCTATTAAAATCAAGAGGTATATCATGCGTTCTTTTAAGTTAAGTTATACGACAATGTTCGTCAGTCACATACTGTAACCGTCGAAAAATGTATTTGCATAAAAACATACCGGATTATTGCTGGTGGTAATTACTCTTGCACCTCAGCGGAGGTATGTGTTTTTTGTTTAGCTCGCTAAATAAACAAAAGACTCCCTGAATCGTTCACGATTTAGAAGCTGTTTACCTTATTTTAATCTTGAATATCAGTACTTTGGGATGCATAAAAAAGAAATAGCTAAGTGATTGATGCCATAATTTTCAGTTCTTCTCCGAAATGTGTTTTTCTGTAAATCGCAAGATAACTGCCGATTGGTAAAAAATATTAAATAAGTAATGAATAGAGAATAATTTGTTTTGGCTAATCAGGTCTGCCTTCTTGAATGGTTAAATGAATTGTTTTATGACATGGCATGTTTTTTATTGGGGCTGATTTAATATTTGATTTATATACCGTATGTGACTGAAAGTCTGTATGCTATGATATATGAGGGTTCTGGAATTTTTTGTGTGAATATTGGAAAAAGTGGCTAATAAGGATTCTCTTTTATCACCTTTATCAAGTGGCTTTTTATGTTAATTTTAAGTGTTTATTTTTCATTATACCTTGTTGGACAAGGGGTGATGAATTTTTTGTATTTTGTTTGTTCGAAAATTAATACATACTTTTGCGGCGATTAAATGGGATCATTTTTTTATTATGGTCGTCGTTGCAGCTATGTGACTGACGAACTTTTTCGTATACATACTAAACTAGTATTAATGTCCTATCTTTTGATAGTCACCTTTCTGGTGATCTGTTCCTTGTTCCCTGATATTGTTAATCCGTGGGAGGTGGTAATGGCTAATCGAAAGCTGTTATTAGCCATACCTATGTCTTTTGGAAAATTCCTAAACTAATTTTATTTATACTCTTCCAATGGAAATGAATAATCATTATGTAGGCTTGCCGCGTCTTTTCTCTCGTTTTACAGAAATAAGATATATCAATGGATGGATCATTTTCAGTGTAGATTTGGTCATATCTTTATGTGTTTCATTGATAGGTGTGTTAGGAATATTTTCTTTTCTAGGAGTTTCCTATGCCCAGGAAGATGTTGTCAAAGTAGGTTTTGCCTCTTTCGTGGGAAGTTTAGTTGCTTTTTTCACGTTTAAGGTTTATCGCCGTGTTATTCGTCATTCCACTTTGCGTGGCTTATGGAGAATTTGGGGAGTGGCTATATTGAAATCGGTTGTTTTATGTATATTGCTTCTGATTTTGAAAACCTCCTTTACCCCAAAAGTTTATCTGGTCGGATTATTTATCGATTGTGTTCTTACAATGCTTATGCTGGTAACATTCCGTATTTTTATTGTGAACATATATAATATGGTTTTGTTGCAGCTTGGTAAAAAGCGAAAACGGGTATTGGTTTATGGAACCGGTGATGAGAGTGTTATGATCGCTTCAACTGCTACAAGGCATATCTTTATGCAAGATTATAGTATAACCGGTTTTATTACTTTCAATAAACAGAAAAAGAATTTCCGTATAGCTGAATTACCAGTTTATCAAATTGCTTCCCGCGAAGATCTTTTGAAATTAGTAAACAGGATTTCTTTAGATGGTGTACTTTTCCCCAATCTTAAAACCATACAACAAGAAAAAGAGCGGTTGATTCGTTTTTGTGAACAAATCTCTCTGCGTACTTTGGTTGTTCCTGAGATGGAAGAGGTCCATAACGGTGCTATAAAACGATCTATCCGTGACATAAAAATTGAAGACTTGTTAGGACGTGAAGAAATCCAGATCAACATGCAGGAGATCGCTTGCTTGCTTGAAAATAAAGTGATACTGGTTACAGGTGCAGCAGGTAGTATTGGTAGTGAGATTTGTCGACAGTTAGCACATTTTCCTATTTGTAAGTTGATTTGTTTTGATTCGGCTGAAACTCCGATGCATAATTTGCGTTTAGAGTTGGAAGATAAATTTCCTCACTTGAATTTTGTACCTGTGATAGGAGATGTTCGAAATGGAGACCGGTTGGATTATGTTTTTCGCAATTGGCATCCTCATATTGTGTTTCATGCAGCTGCTTATAAGCATGTACCGTTGATGGAGGAGAATCCTTGCGAAGCTGTACGGGTGAATGTTTATGGGACACGGTTGGTTGCAGACGTAGCTGTAAAGTACGGTGTTGAAAAGTTTGTAATGATTAGTACGGATAAAGCAGTGAATCCGACTAATATTATGGGGTGTAGCAAGCGTTTGGCTGAAATTTATGTACAGAGTTTGAGTTTGGCTATTATAAAGGGTGAAGTACAAGGTTGCACAAAATTTATAACGACCCGTTTCGGCAATGTTTTGGGAAGTAATGGTTCTGTCATACCTCGTTTCCGTGAACAGATTAATAACGGAGGGCCAGTAACAGTAACCCATCCGGAAATAATTCGTTATTTTATGACTATCCCCGAGGCATGTCGATTGGTTTTGGAAGCTGGTACGATGGGGAATGGAGGAGAGATCTTTGTATTTGATATGGGACAACCTGTGAAGATTGCTGATTTAGCTCGGCGAATGATAGAACTTTCAGGTATGAAGGTTGGAAAGGATATTGAGATAGAGTATACGGGATTACGTCCAGGTGAGAAATTGTATGAGGAGCTTTTGAGTCATAAGGAAAATACGAAGGAGACTCTCCATGAAAAAATTCGGATTGCTGATGTTAGAGAATATAACTATCAAGATGTTGTAGGTTGTATTGAAATTTTGTCAAAACTGTCCTTGAATGTAGAAATTGTAGACATGGTGAGAGAAATGAAAAGCTTTGTCCCTGAGTTTAAGAGTCAGAATTCGGAATTTGAAAAATTAGACAAGTAGTATAATAATAAAAATAGCAATTGTAGGTACAGGCTATGTAGGTCTGGTCTCCGAAGCTTGTTTTTTAGAAATAGGTAATGCATATTGTTGTTAATGAATAATTTAATAATGAAAAAGAAGGTAATGTTAGTCTTTGGCACTCGGCCTGAAGCCATAAAAATGAGTCCGCTGGTAAAAGAATTTCAGAAACGTACTGATGAGTTTGATACGATGGTGTGTGTAACTGGGCAACATCGTGAAATGCTTGATCAAGTACTGAAGATTTTTGAAATTACTCCTGATTATGACCTTAACATCATGAAACAAGGTCAAGATCTTACTGACGTTACCGCCCGTGTGCTAACTGGTATGCGAGATATATTCAAAGATGTACGTCCTGATGTTGTTCTGGTCCATGGTGATACTACTACTTCAACTGCTACAGCAATGGCCGCATTCTATGCTCAGATACCGGTAGCCCATGTGGAAGCGGGGTTGCGTACATATAATATATATAGTCCGTGGCCAGAGGAAATGAATCGTCAAATTACAAGCCGTATTGCTACCTATAATTTCTCTCCGACTCCTCTTTCTGAATCTAATTTGAAAACTGAGGGGGCTCTTGGTAACATCTATGTAACCGGCAATACAGTTATTGACGCTCTCTACACGGTAATAGGCAAATTAAAGAAGAATGAAGCGTTGGCAGCCGAACAAGACAAAGCTCTTGCTGAAGCTGGCTATGACGTGAGCCGTCTTGCTAATGGTAAAAAGCTAGTTCTGATTACAGGTCACAGAAGAGAAAACTTTGGTGACGGTTTTATCCATATATGCACTGCCATCCGCGACCTCAAGAACAAATATCCGAAGGTGGACTTTGTTTACCCCATGCATCTCAACCCAAACGTACGTAAGCCAATCCACGAGGTCTTTGGTGAGAACTTGGATGGTCTTGGCAACATGTTCTTCATCGAACCACTTCAATATCTGGAGTTTGTTTACCTCATGTACAAAGCGAATATTGTTCTTACAGACTCAGGTGGCATTCAGGAGGAAGCTCCAGCTCTTGGTAAGCCAGTTCTTGTGATGCGTGATACTACCGAGCGTCCCGAAGCTCTATCCTGCGGTACAGTTCATCTTGTAGGTACTGATTATAACAACATTATGAATGAAGTCAGTATTCTCCTCGATAATTCTGAAGCATACGTCAAGATGTCTCATGCAGTCAACCCTTACGGGGACGGACAAGCCTGTCGCCGTATTGCTGATGTTCTTACAGGTAAAGAGACTGACCGATACGAGGTATTTAATTGAGGAAATCAAAAAAATTAAAGTATTGGATACCTTGGTTTTATAGACTTTAAATAGAAAGAATATACAATATGGATAGGCCTAGAATTATTGAGTTACCTAAATTCTTGGATGAGAGGGGAAATCTCTCATTTGTCGAGAATAACGCTCAAATTCCATTTACTATCAAGCGAACGTATTGGCTCTATGATGTTCCGGGAGGTGTGAACCGTGGTGGACATGCAGAGAAAAATAATGAAGAACTCATTATTGCCATGTCCGGTTCTTTTGATATAATTGTGGATGATGGAGAAGAAGCACGTACCTTTACTCTTAACCGTTCATATTACGGACTTTATATCCCCAAAGGGGCTTGGAGAGAAATTCTTAATTTCTCTACTAATGCAATTGCATTGGAGTTTGGTAGTATCCCGTATGATGAAAAAGATTACATACGGGATTATAATGACTTTCTTGCATACATAAAGTTAGAACAAGGTAGCAGTTCAGTATCCACAGAAACAAGAAAAGATACAACTGTAATGCAAGTAAGGAAATATAATGTTTTCGATTGTTCTATAATAGAATTTGATAAACATCATAGTAACCGTAAAGGTAATCTTACTGTTGTGGAAAATGGAAAGACACTTCCATTCGATGTGAAACGTGTATATTACCTCTATGATGTACCTGGCGGAGAGTCTCGCGGTTCCCATGCTCATCGTAATTTGGAACAGTTGATGGTAGCTGTATCAGGATCTTTCACTGTAACCCTGAATGACGGTCAATGTAAACGTTCTTTTACTCTTAATCGCCCTTATCAGGGTCTCTGCATCAAACCGGGGCTTTGGCGTGATCTTGATGATTTTTCTTCAGGTTCAGTTTGTATGGTTCTCGCCAGTGAGGTTTATCAAGCAGAAGATTATATCCGTGACTACGATGAATTTGTTAAATTTCGTAATGAAGAATAATCTATCAGTTTTCAAATTTTACCATATTATGATACATCCTTTAGCTGACTGTCAATCTCCTAATGTCCCTGACAATACACGCATTTGGCAGTTCTGTGTTATTCTTCCAAAAGCAACCATTGGTGAAAATTGCAATATATGTTCCCACTGTCTTGTTGAGAACGAAGCCATTGTTGGTAATAACTGTACTATTAAGTGTGGGGTTCAGTTATGGGATGGCATTGAACTTGAAGATAATGTTTTTATTGGAGCTAATGTCACTTTTACCAATGATATGTATCCACATTCACATAATACCAATTGGATACTTCAGAAAACTCGTATCTGTAAAGGAGCAACTATTGGAGCTGGTTCAACCCTTCTGCCTGGTATTACCATTGGCGAGGGAGCAATGATTGGTGCAGGTTCTATGGTCACTAAAGACATACCGGCAGGTGAAGTATGGGTCGGTAATCCAGCCCATTTTGTGAAGAAGGTGAGTGATATATAAACTTAGAGTATTTAAAAAAAGAGATATGAAAATTCCATTTCTTTCATTGAAAGATGTAACAGCTCTTCACGGAGTTGAGATTAATGAAGCTGTTTCACGAGTAGTCAATAATGGCTGGTATCTTCAAGGTCAGGAAAACGAGCAATTCGAAGAGCACTACTCTAAATACATCGGCTGTAAATACACGATTGGTTGTGCAAATGGTTTGGATGCCCTCATTTGGATTTTTCGTGCATATATAGAGATGGGAGTAATGCAGCCAGGTGATGAGATTATTGTGCCAGCCAATACCTATATTGCAACTATTCTCGCCATAACAGAGAATAATCTCATTCCTGTACTTGTGGAACCTAAACTCAATACTCTTGAAATTAATGACGATCTAATCGAGGCTTATATTACTCCAAAGACCAAGGCCATTGCCGTAGTGCATCTCTATGGTCGTCTTGCTATAACATCTAAGATACTGGAACTTTGTAAGAAGTATAACCTAAAGTTGGTCGAGGATAATGCACAAGCTCATGGTTGTGTGTATACCCCAACAGGTCAACGTACAGGTTCTGTTGGTGATGCTGCTGGGCATTCATTCTACCCGGGCAAGAATCTTGGTGCATTGGGTGACGGGGGTGCGGTAACAACCAATGATCCGGAACTTGCGGTAGCTGTTCGTACATTGGCAAATTATGGGTCACAGAAAAAATATGTCTTTAAATATACTGGTCGTAATTCTCGTTTGGATGAAATACAAGCAGCTGTTCTTAATGTGAAACTCAACTATTTGGAGAGGGACAACCAACATCGTAAGGATGTAGCCGCATACTATATTGAACATCTTAATAATAAGTATGTAACCCTTCCTGATACTCTCCCAATGGAGCAGAATGCTTTTCATCTTTTTCCGATCCTTGTCGGTGAGGGTAAACGTGATGCATTGCATGACTACTTGGGACGAAATGGAGTAGGTACTGTTATTCATTATCCTATTGCTCCTCACAATCAGGAATGCTATGTTAATGAAGTTTGGAACAAGCCACAACTTTCTTTGCCAATCACTGAGAAGATTGCTAATGAAGAATTGAGCCTACCTATCGGACCTACAATTTCTTTTGAAGATGTGGCTGAGGTGGTTAGATTGATTAATGAGTTTGCGTAATCAATACTTATATAGCTAATTGAAAGTGATAATTAAATAATACAATGCATAACTATATAGATAATCAGGCTGTAAAAAGTGTAATCTGGAGTGCAATAGAAAGGTTTTCTGTACAGGCAATACAGTTGATCCTTACTATCATCCTTGCTAGACTAATTTCTCCTGCCGAATTTGGACTAATAGCTATGCTTGGCATATTTATGCAGGTTGCCCAGTCTTTTGTTGATAGTGGTTTTTCAAACGCATTAATACAAAAGAAAAATAGGTCTGAAATAGATTTTTCAACTGTATTTTATTTTAATTGTGTAATATCTATAGTTACATATATAGTTCTTTATATTAGTGCTCCGTATATTGCACAATTCTATAAAGAACCAATTTTAGAAAATGTATGTAAATGGATAGGTGCAAATTTGATTATTCAGGGAATAGCAGTTGTGCAAGTCGCAAAACTAACTATTGATCTTAATTTTAGGACTCAGGCAAAGGCCTCCCTTGTTGCAATAACAATAAGTGGTGTATTAGGTGTCTTTTTGGCATATAATGGATATGGCGTATGGGCATTGGTGACCCAATTGTTGCTTAATGCCTTTATTAATACATTGTTACTGTTTCTTTTTACTAAATGGAAACCGACTCTTGAATTCTCTTTGTCATCGCTTAAATCTATGTTTTCATTTGGTTCTAAATTATTATTATCAGGAATTCTACATACTATTTATACAAATATGTATAGTCTTGTCATTGGTAAAAAGTATAACGCAATTGATGTTGGTTATTATAATCAATCAAGTCAGATAGCCCGTTTTCCTTCAGTCAGTTTAATGGCTATTATCACCCGTGCATTATACCCAATTCAATGTAAAAATCAGGATAATTATCAATTGTTACAACGATCATTCATCAAATATTTGAAGATGTCTTGTTTTTTAGTCTTTACTATAATGACTGGAATAGCATCTTTATCAGAACCATTGATAATATTTTTATTAACGAAGAAATGGGCCCCAATTGCGCCTATTTTAAGTATTTTATGTATAGGCTATATGTTTACATCCATTACAGTTCTTAATAATCAAATATTAAATGTAAGAGGAAGATCCGACCTTTATCTCAAAGTTGAGATTATTAAGAAAATTGTAGGTGTCATAATATTAGTCACAACAATCCCTTTGGGATTAACTTTTATTTGTATTGGTATCTTGCTTTATAACATATGTGATATGTTATTGGTGATTTATTACTCAAAAAAAATTATTCATATAGGGTATATAAAACAAGTAAAAGCAATAACTCCAATTAGTATAACAATATCAATAACAGGTCTGCTTACTTATACCTATGTCAACTTAGTGGATAATTTATATATTCAACTTTTTGGGGGAATATTATTTTATTCATTGTTTTTTATAATTCTTTGTAAAGTATTTAAGATGTCTGATTTTATTATAATTTGTGGCATAATAAAAGGGATTAAAGACAAAAAATGAATATATTGTTTTTCTATACAGAAACAATCAATCCGCAAAATGGCGGAGTTCAGAGAGTTACTAATTCTTTGGCTAATTATTTTTGTGAGCAAGGAAATAATGTGTATTTTTTGGGATTACATAGGGATCACTCTTTTGTGGATGATAGACAGCTTTATTTGCCTAATGAGAAAGAGTTAATGACATTTGAAAACCAACAGTTTTTCAAAGAATTTATAGTGAGTAAAGAAATTAGTGTCATTATTAATCAAGGTGCATTCTTGCCTACATCTGCAGAATTTTCATATTTAGCAAAAGAATGTAATGTGAAAATAATATCTGTTATACATAATTCATTGATTTCTACAGTAGTAAATTTGAAAGATATTTATCAAACAGTTCTTAAACAATTTCATCTGAGATTTTTACTGCCTATTCTTGATCTAAATTTAAGTAAAGCGATATTATTGAATGTCTTTAAATTAAAAAAGAAAAAACATTATACTAGACTTATTGATAATAGTGATGTACTTGTATTGTTATCAGAAACATTTAAAGGTGAATTAAGTTTTCTGACAAATAGAATGGATTTGAGCAATGTTATTGTAATCCCAAATCCAACACAAATTACGAAACAAACATATAATAAAGAAAAAGAAATATTATATGTAGGTCGCATTAATACTACGCAAAAGAGGGTAGATTTACTTATAAAAATATGGAATCGAATATGTCGTGACTTTCCTGATTGGAAATTAACTATTATTGGAGAGGGAGATGAATTAAAAAGCTTAATAAAACAAGCGGAAAAGTTAGGAACTATTAATTTACACTTTACTGGTAGGCAAAATCCAATCCCTTATTATAAACGTGCTTCTATATTTTGTCTTACATCCTCATTTGAAGGATTACCAATGACTTTAATCGAATCATTAAATTATGGGGTTGTTCCTGTAATTTTTAATTCATTTGCCGCAGCGAGTGATATAGTCGAGGATTATTGGAATGGACGTTTAATAAATTCGTTTTCTATAGATGATTATATTTCTGCATTGATTACAATGATGACCTCGCCGGATAAAATGGAAATATGGAGAGTAAATGCTATTGAGTCTGCTAAGAAATATGATATTAATTTAATCGGTAGTCAATGGCTATCAATTTTAACCAAATAGTATAATGATTGTATCGAATATAATACTGTTGTTTTTTATCGCTCAGAATTTTTTATACCAATTAAACAGATTCTTTTTTTCTAAGTCAGAGATCAAATTTGTAACGTTATTGATTGGTTTTATTCTGCTTCAAATTCTTCGTATATATTGCCAACTATATTTTCCAGATATTCCAGAATATGAAGATCTATTTAGCGATACAATATCGTTTGTTGATATTGTAGAAAATAATATTGGATTCAGTTACTTTATTCCAGATACTATGCTTGAGGTGGAGAGTGGATATCGTATGTTTATGTCGCTGTTTAAGTCTTTCTCTGAAGATTATTCATTGTTCCTTTTTTTTATATCATTAATTGAGCTATCCTCATTTTATTTTTTCTGTAAAAAAATGAGGATAAATATTTTGTGTGCATTGCCGATATATATAAGTCTAACTTATATAACTTTTCAAATAGGTATGCTTCGTCAAGCATTGGCTTTTTGTATATTTCTTTTGGCTATTTTAAACCTACATCGAAAATGGATTTATCTAGGGTTGATTATGATAGGGTTTCTTTTTCATAGATCTATGTTATTCTGTGCTCTGCTAATATGGGCTGACAGATTTGTTCCTCCTAAATATTTGACATATGCATTTATTATTTCTCTCGTTATATATATATTAAAGATAGAATTAATAAGTGAATTGTGGAGCTATATTTTTCGGGAAGATTCAAACAGAGTTAATTTTTATTTGAGTGTGGATCGTGAAAATAACTATTTAGGTGTAGGCTTTTGGGAGCGTATAATATTTTTTCTAGTGATGACGTATTTCTATAATAAACTAATAATAAAACAAAATAAGGAAGAGTATGTAGTGTACAATCTATCAAATAGTATTAATGTTAAATCTATTAATGATTTATCTGCTAATAAAGCTAACTGTAAGACAAGCAAAGATGTGTTGAATAATGCTAATTACAGTGTAATGACAGTCTTATACAATTTGGGAGTTACTGTGATACTACTTCAAATGTATTTTTTTGCATCACCGACAATTACTAGTCGTCTTCGTTATTATATCGTAATATTTCCAGTGATTTTCGTTGTTGAATATATAAGACGTAATATAGATAGTTTCCAAAAGCGTATCTGCTATATGTTACCTGTATATGGGTATTTACTTTTGTATTTATATACACGAGCTGGCTATTTGATGGGAATATAGTTCTTTTTATTTATATACAATAAAATTCTAACTGACTCAAGTTTTACAAACAAAAAGATATCTGACATATCCACATTGAAATTCAGACTTTAATTAGGAAGAAATCAAGGCTTTTTCAAATAAGTATTTAGTACGGAGGGAAGATAGTGAACATTCTTATTGGTGAAGATTTAATAACTAATTAATATAAACAATGAAAGCATGTTTTATGGGCTTAGGTTACATAGGTTTGCCTACAGCGATAATTGCCGCAAAGCACGGCATTAAGATTCATGGTGTTGACATTAATCCAAATGTAGTTGAAAAGACAAATCGAGGTATTCTTCATATCATTGAACCTGAGATGGAGGTACTTTTGCAAGAGGTTATTGCTAATGGAATGTTCTATGCAGCAACAACTCCAGTAGAGAGTGATGCTTATTTTATAGTCGTACCTACTCCTTTCAAAGGTGATCACGATCCGGATGTTTCATATGTTGAAGCTGCGACTCGTGCAGTTATACCTTTGTTAAAGGAAGGTGATCTTTATGTGATAGAGTCCACTTCTCCTATAGGAACCACTGATATGATGGCGGAACTCATCTTCTCAGAGCGTCCAGAGTTGAAAGGTAAGATTTATATTGCTTACTGTCCTGAGCGTGTGCTCCCGGGAAATGTAATTTATGAATTGGTTCACAATGATCGTGTAATCGGTGGTATCAATTCTGAATCTACGGAAAAGGCAATCGCGTTTTACTCACAGTTTGTTCAGGGTATTCTTCACAAGACTAACTGCAAAACTGCTGAGATGTGTAAGCTTGCAGAAAACTCTTCACGCGACGTCCAAATAGCATTCGCTAATGAACTATCTTTCATTTGTGATAAAGCTGGTATCAATGTTTGGGAACTTATAAAGCTTGCAAACAAACATCCTCGTGTTAATATTCTTTGGCCTGGATGTGGCGTAGGTGGTCATTGTATTGCTGTTGATCCATACTTTATTACTTCTGAGTTTCCAATGGAGTCTCGTATGATTGGTACTGCTCGTCAAGTGAATAATTACAAAACATTTTGGTGTGCAGAGAAGGTTCAGAACGAGATGCAGAAGTTTGAGTTAGCAAATAGTCGTAAGCCTGTTATTGCAATGATGGGGCTTGCATTCAAACCGGATATTGATGACCTTCGAGAGTCTCCTGCGAAGCACATTATAGCTAAGATTATGCAGAGTTGCAATAATGCGGATATTATGGTAGTAGAGCCTAATGTGAACACACACAATGTTTACAAATTGACTGATTACAGAAAGGCTTTTGATAGAGCTGATATTGTAGTTTACCTTGTTGCTCACACTCCATTTAAATCATTACCCAAAAATACAGACAAGATTATCCTTGATTTCTGTGGAGTGAATAGATCTTTTGAGTAGAAGGAAAATTAATGGGAATTCCGAAAATGAAGTCTCTTTAATAGGTATTGATTACAATAAGATTATGGATGAGGTGGGGTGAAGATGAAAAGATGAGTAAAGCAATTAATTTTTCAGGGAATAGATTTATTCGTTTTTAAATTGTAAAATATTTAAACTAATGAAGGTTTGCCATATAACATCAGGTCACTCTAGATATGATGCTAGGATATTTCGAAAGCAATGTAGAACATTGGCTCAAAACGGGATTGATACTGTTCTTGTATGCTGTGATGGCAAGGGGGCAGAAAAAAAAGATGACGTTCAAATTGTTAGTTATACGGATCATAGTCTGAGTAAAAAGGAACGTATCAGATTATTATTCAGTAACCAAACCTTTTTGAGGTATTTGCTTTCGTTGAATGCGGATATATATCAATTTCATGAGCTGGAGTTGCTTGAAATTGGTAGGTTATTGAAGAAAAATCATAGAAAGGTTATATTTGATAGCCATGAAAACTGGAAAGAACATATTATGGGTTTATTACCGAATGTGTTTTTGATACAACATATATTTAGTTGTTTCTTTGATTTGTATTATAAATATGTTCTGAAGAAATTTGATGCAATTTTTTCTGTTTCTCCTAACATGGTAAGTGAACTGTTGAAATATAATACAAATGTTTGTTTTGTATCTAATTATCCTATAATTAGCGATACAGAAGACTTTATTCAACCTTCTTTTGATACAAATATATTTGTATATGCAGGAACAGTTTATGAATTTAGTAACCAACAGAATATAACTAAAGCAATACAACAGATTGATTCTTATTCAACTTCGTATTTAGTCATAGGTAATATTGATGATAAACTAAAAAAGGCAATGTTATCTTTTGATGATTCTCATAAACTATCTTTCGTCAATTGGGTAGCGCCAAAAGATTTACGTAAACGAATGTCTCAATGTTTGGCTGGTATGGTCTTATTTGATTATGTTCCTTTTTGTTGTAATAGAGAAGGACAGATGGGGTCAAATAAAATATTTGAGTATATGCAAATCGGTTTGCCTGTAATATGTACCGATTTTCTTTTGTGGAAAAAACTAATTATTGATAAATACGATTGTGGTATATCTGTTTCTCCTAATAATTTAGATGAAATAGTTAAAGCTATGAGATTTTTAATAGAAAATAAATCTGAAGCAAGGAGAATGGGAGAAAATGGAAGACTTGCTGTATTAAGCGAATTTAATTGGGAAAACGGCATTAAAGAATATTTAGAGAATTATTATAGAATAATCTGACTTTGATATAAAATTTAAGTATTCATACACGCAAAAATGATAATGAGGTTATTGTTTTTTACAAAGAAAAAGTCTCATCAAGTTAAAGTATATGGAGAAAAAAAGTAACTAGATGGGATTGAATGGGTAGAGAACTGTATTGGTAAAATATAATTGAGATTCACAAGAACGCATATTGCTTAGTGTGTATGAAAAAGTATTGAATAAAAAATCTGAAAATTATGACTCAAGAATTGAATAAACAAGTTGCATACGTAGTACTTTCATGTGATCCTTATTCTGATATATGGGATACATATGGAGAATTATTTAAACGTTATTGGCCTGATTGTCCTTATGATTTTTATTTAGCTTCACATCAAAAAACGTTTGAAAAATATGGTTTCAAATCGATTCTAATAGGTGAAGACAAAAGCTGGAGCCATGGTCTTTTGACTGTTTTAGATTATATTCAGAAAAAAGGCTACTCGTATGTAATGATTGCTTTTGATGATTTATTAATCTCAAAAAAAGTTGATACAGAGTATGTGTCTTCTGCTATCAATACATTTATTCAAGAGAAGGGGGAATGTTTACGTTTTGATCCGATTCGTACCTCTCGTTGTACTAGTCATAATAAATGTTATGGAAGAATATATGATAAAGTACCTTATCGTGTAACGCTTGGATTTACACTTTGGAATATTGAAGTACTTAAAAATCTAACTGTTGATGATGAATCTGCTTGGCAATTTGAAAAAAATGCAACTGAAAGAAGCTTTGAATATAAGGCTTTCTTCTGTACTTGGAAACGTCCTTTTAATTTTATAAATCTCGTCAACAAGAGGAAACTTGATATTACTGAGTATCGAAAATTGAAAAAACTTATACCTAATGCTAAATACGACAGAGAGCAGGTTCTTGTTATTAAGGAGCGTTTAAAGGGGTATTTTCTCCGTGCTTTTCTTAGATTTTATCCGGTAAAACATCAATATGCATTCCATAAATTTTTTACAAAACCTATAGATATCTAATATAAATAGACCTTTTGTTATTACCAATATAAGAATATGATTGATACCAATCATTTGTTAAAAAGTAATATAAAGGTAGTGAATGAGAATTGTAAAATAGATTATTATTTTATTAAATGGAAAATAAAAATATCGCATTAATCACAGGTGTTACCGGACAGGATGGAAGTTATCTTTCAGAATTCCTTTTAACAAAAGGTTATGAAGTTCATGGTATTATACGCCGTTCTTCAGTTGATTATCGTGAGCGAATTGCTCATCTTGAAGGAACTCCCCATTTTCACCTTCATTATGCAGATATGGGAGATTCGATGTCTCTTGTTAAATTGGTAGGTAAAGTACAACCTACAGAGATTTATAATCTTGCAGCTCAGAGTCATGTACAAGTATCTTTTGATGCTCCAGAGTTCACGGCTGATATAGATGCGGTAGGTGTACTTCGAATCTTGGAAGCAGTACGTACTAATCATTTGGAAAAAACTTGTAGAATCTATCAAGCTTCAACTTCAGAACTTTATGGTAAAGTGGAAGAAGTTCCACAAAATGAAGATACGCCTTTTCACCCTTATTCACCATATGCCATAGCCAAATTGTATGGCTATTGGATGACTAAAGAATATCGAGAAGCTTACGGTATGTTCTGCTGTTCAGGTATTCTCTTTAATCATGAAAGTGAAAGAAGAGGCGAGACTTTTGTAACTCGTAAAATCACACTTGCAGCAGCTCGTATCGCACAGGGCAAGCAAGATAAACTTTACCTAGGCAATCTTTCATCTCTTCGTGACTGGGGGTATGCTAAAGACTATGTGGAGTGTATGTGGCTTATTCTTCAGAACAGTGAACCTGAAGATTTTGTTATTGCAACTGGTGTTCAGCATTCTGTTCGTGAGTTTGCATATTATGCGTTCAAGGTCGCCGGTATAGAATTAAAGTTTGAGGGTGAAGACATGGAAGAAAAAGGTATTTGTGTAGCAGGTCCTTCAACTCTCATAGGTAAAACACTTATTGAGGTATCAGAAGATTTTTACCGTCCGACTGACGTTATAAACTTGTTGGGTGATCCTACTAAAGCAAAAGAAAAATTGGGATGGAATCCACAAACCACTTCATTCGAAGAGCTGGTTGGCATTATGGTAAAACATGATATGGAAAAAGTTGCGGCCGATCATGTTACTGCTGTAATGCGTACTAATCTTGCAGAATATTTGGAAAAAGGTGTGACGAAGTAGTATATGGCCTTAAAACAGATTAAAAACATTTGGTTGGTGAACAAATATGCCATGCCGCCGAAATATGAATCACGTTTGCGGACAATAAAATTTGCTCACTATCTCCAGCAGAGTGGATATAATGTGACAATTTTTGGTTGTAGCATTATGCATAATATGAATCTAAATCTCATTGAGGATAATTCGTTATATGTCGAACGTCAGTATGATGATTTAAGTTTTGTGCACGTTCGTAGTTTACCTTATCAAGGAACGGCAGGTGTGAAACGTATATTGAGTGAAATTCAGTTTCACTACAATTTAGTGAAGGTGATGAAGAAGAAACACAAGGCTGATTTGATAGTGGCAACAACGGATGGTCTTATTTCAAATCCGGTTCTTAGTTTTGCTCATAAGAATGGTATTAAGTATGTGAAGGAGGTTCTGGATATGTGGCCGGATATCTTTGTAGATATGGGATTGATTGGTGCAAAAAATCCAGTTATGAAATACTTGCTACATAAAGCTAAAAAAAATTATGCAGAGTCGGACGCTACTGTTTTTTCACTTACAGGTTGTTTTGATTATATACGTGCAAAGGGGTGGGATAAAGAGCAGGGCGGCCCTGTGGATATGAGTAAGATTTATTATATAAATAATGGCGTGGATTTGAAGGATTTCGAGAAGTGGAAGTCTGAAAATACAATTGATGATGATGATTTGAAATCTGATAAAAAGAAGGTTATTTATTTGGGGAGTCTCCGTCTGGTAAACAATGTAAGGCAATTGGTTCTTGCCGCTGAAAAAATGAAAGACCTGCAAGATGTTATTTTCTTGATTTATGGTGATGGCGATGATCGTGAACCGCTGATTCAATATTGCAAGGAGCACAACCTTTCGAATGTGAAATTTAAAGCAAAATGGACAGACCCAAAGTATGTACCATTCATTCTTTCAAAAAGTTATCTGAATATACTAAACTATATTTCATCAGATTTTGCTAAATATGGAATCAGTTCAAGTAAGATGTTTCAATATATGGCAAGTGGTCGCCCAATTGTTTGTAACATCAATCTTCCTCAATGTCCGATAACCAATAATAAAATAGGTATAGCTCATGAAATGAAAGATGAGAATGATTATGCGGTAGCTATTCGTTCCTTGTTAGAACTACCGGCCGAGGAATATAATGTCATGTGTAATAAAGCTCGGGAAACGGCGAAAATGTTTGATTATGAGTGTCTTGCAGGAAAGATGGTAGAAGTAATAAAAAAGATTGAGAATTAATATCATTTAAATGATGAGTAATATTAGATTTAGAATCGCAAAGCCAAGTGATGCCAAGCAAATTACAGATGTGCATTGGCATGTACGAGATCGATATACAGAGGGAATATTTCTGTCTTTAGGAAAGAGGTTTTTAAAGACTTATTATAGAATAATTCTTAACGACCCGTGGGAGGTAGTAATATGTGCAGTAAAAGAAAACGGGAAAATAGTGGGTTTTAGTAGTGCAAGTCAAGATGCTAAATCTCAGGTTAATAATTTAAAGAAACATAAACTAGAGCTTGGACTTGCTGCTGCATTTGCATTAATATGCCATCCTTCATTAATTAAAGGTGTTTGGCAACGTTATAAATCATTATGTGATGTTCCCAATGCTCCTAAGTTTATAGATACAGAAGGTGTAAGAGGTGAGTACTGGTGTTGGCTGAAGGGTGAAGAGACTGGACTTCATAATTTTCAAGTTGATAATATAAAGAATCGGGTTCTTTACCATCTTGGAGAAAGAGAACTTATAGGGGAAGTTGATAAACGAAATAAAGGTGTTCTTGATTTTCATAAACGTGTAAATAAAGCAGAAGTTATTGATGAATTCACTTTACCTGATGGTCGTGACAGAGTTGTGATTAGAATTGCTCTTAAAGCTGGAAGATAGTAACTAATTTATTTTATATAAAACTAATAATTATGACAAACTTAGAAAAGTATAACAATGTATTTTGTGAAAATCTCCAAATAACAGTTGATAAACTTGTTGGTTTAAAATATCAAGGAACTGAGCTTTGGGATTCTGTAGGTCATATGACGCTTATTGCAGCTATTGAGGATACATTTGATATTATGATGGATACAGATGATATCATCGATTTTTCTTCTTATGAAAGAGGGCAGGAGATACTGAGGAAATATAATGTAGAGTTCTGATGCTGCGAGGTAAAAATGCAATCATTACAGGTGCACGTAGCGGAATTGGTTTCGCTACATTGCAACAGTTTGCCCAAAAAGGGGTTAATTGTTGGGCGGTAGTTCGTAGAGATGATGACAAATTTGGGGAACAAATACAATTGTTGCAAGAACAGAATAATGTTTGGATTAAACAGGTACATATAGATTTGAGCGAATCAGAATCTATTAAGACAGGATTTAAAGAAATTATCAAAGAGAAACTACCGATAGATATCTTGGTAAATGCTGCTGGTATAGTCAGTCCTGATAGACTTTTTTCAATGACAAAGATGCTTGACATTAGAAAAGTAATGGATGTAAATTTTTTTAGTATACTTGAGACCATTCAACTTGTGTATAGAGTAATGTTGAGACAAAGGAGTGGTAGTATCATTAATATTGCTAGTATTGCAGCTGATTGTGAGGATACCTCCCAGTTGGAATATGCGGTTAGTAAAGCAGCATTGGTGTGTGCTACCAAAAAGCTGGCTCGGGAGATGGGTGCTGTAGGTATACGAGTCAATGCTGTATCTCCAGGATTCACAGACACCAAAATGACTCAAGAAATAGAGGACGAAACTATGTCTAAAATAAATTCTGGTCTTACTTTGAAACGATTAGCTAGACCAGAGGAGATTGCCAAAACTATTACATTTCTTGCAAGTGATGATAGCTGTTTTATTAATGGAGAAAATATCAAAGTTGATGGTGGTGGGTTTGATCTTCGATTAATGATTAAGAACAAATAAAATGGAATTAAAGGAATTGGCGAAGAACCTTCGTTTGTCTGCATTACAGATGGCATACGACTGTGGACCGAATGGATCTCATTTAGGTGCCGGACTGTCAACAGTCGAGATATTTGCAGCCCTCTTTGGAAAGGTTCTTCGTTATGACATAAATAAAAAAGAAGATGAGAATCGTGATCGTCTGGTAATAAGCAAGGGACATTGTGTACTTTCATATTATTCAGCTTTGAGATGGGCCGGTTTCCTTTCTGATGAGGACATCAAAAGTTTTGAGATAAATGGTTCTCATTTCCATGGGCATGCAATGCGTAATCTTCAGAAGGGTATCGAATTTTCTGGTGGTAGTCTTAGTATGGGGATGAGTTTTGCCGGTGGACTTGCTATGGCTTGCAAAAAGAAGGGACTTTCATCACGCGTATTTACACTTGTTGGTGACGGTGAATGTGATGAAGGTCTGATTTGGGAATCTGCAATGTCTGCAGCCAATTATGGTCTAAACAACTTTGTTGTTATTGTTGATAGAAATAAACTGCAATATGATGGACCTACAACAGAGGTGATGAATCAGATAGATCTTGGAGAAAAATTTAAGGCTTTTGGGTTTGAGGTTCGTGTAGTAGATGGTCATAATCCAAATGTATTGGTTGAAGCCTTGAATGCGTCAAGTAAAAAACCGATTTGTGTAATTGCAGATACGATCAAAGGTAAAGGTGTAAGTTTTATGGAAGGTCAGAAAGAGTGGCATCATCATACTTTGACCGAAGAGCAGTATAAACGAGCTAAAGAGGAGGTGGAAAATGTTTGAAATTACACGAATGACGGCTCGTACATGTAGCATGTTGGGGCAGAGAGGATCTATTTTCGGTTTGGCTGTTCTCAAAGCTGCTAAGGATGATGATAGATTCTTATTATTGACAGCCGATTTGGCAACACTTTCTGGAATGGATCGCTACTGTAAAACCTATCCTGATCAGTTTATTAATGTTGGTATTGCTGAACAGAACATGATAGGAATTGCTGCAGGTATGGCTGCTGAAGGCTTCCATCCTGTAGTTACAACGTATGCAACCTTTATAACGATGCGAAGTTGTGAACAGATTCGTCACTATCTCGGATATATGCATCAGAAGGTAATAGTTATTGGTTCTGGTGCCGGTTTAAGTCAAGGATTTGCTGGAAATACTCATTATACAATTGAGGATATATCAATGATGCGCGCTATTCCTAATTTGCAGATACTTTCACCCGCTGATGCTGCTTCGGCGGTAAAGTTGTTCAATGTAGCACTGGAGTCCAAGCTCCCGGTGTATATTCGATTGACCGGTAATTTAAATTGCCCTGTGGCATATAAGGAAGACGCTCAATTTGAGATCGGTAAGAGTAACCGTTTGACAGTAGGAAAAGATGTAACTATATATGCGTGCGGAACAATGGTTACAACGGCTTTGAAGGTAGCAAAAATTTTATCTGAACAAGCCATTGAAGTGTCTGTTGTTGATATGTACTCCATTAAACCTATTGATAAGGAAGCTGTTTTGGCAGGAAAAGATGCGCGTCTCCTTGTGACTCTTGAGGAGCATAGCAAGATAGGAGGGCTTGGTGCAGCTGTTGCAGAAATAGTTGCAGAACGCTTGAGGCAATCTCGTTTGTTGCGTTTAGGTATTGCAGATGTGTTCGATTTGGCAGGTGATTATGATCGTTTGCTTGAACAAAACAGACTGACAGCATCACAGATAGTAGAAGATATAATGAATGGATTGAAATAGATGCTGGATGTGTTTGTCATGGGAGGTTTGTACATATATCGTTCAGTGTACGATCCTGTCAGTTCTAATATGTATGCTATTCTTAGTGAGGCTGAAGCTGTTATTTTTGATCCTCATAAAAGCGAAGAGTTAACAGAGTTGCTAAACAAGCAGGGTATACAAAAGATAACAATACTGCTTACACACGAACATCATGATCATACCTCTGGGATATATTGGTATCAGGAACATTTTGATATTACGATAATTTGTCAAAAGCTTGGAGCTGAATGGATGACCTCTCAAAAATACTTGAGACCGACATTACTTTTATTTATCATAGGAGAAATGGATAAAACTACTGGTTCAAATAATTTGCAATTATTTGAACGTGAATTTGTCGCCCGTAACTATAAGGCTGATATTACATTTGATAAAGAATTACAGGTGGATTGTAATGGACATCAGTTTATGTTCTATCATATTCCTGGACATTCAAAAGGAAGTAGTTTGATAGTGATTGATAATCAATACGCATTTACAGGGGATTCACTTTTGAAAAATATACCAATTATTACCAGATTTCCAGAAAGTAACCATAAAGACTATTTGACTAAGGCTTTACCAACGATACAGGGAAAATTAAGGGATGACATGACTATTTTCCCAGGACATGGTACCCCTTTCTTATATAAAGAATTATTGAATAATAATACACTAAATGTTCGATTTAGATAAATATAAGAATAAAACAGCCGTTATTACTGACCGTAACGAATCATTGACTTATGGACAGATAGCAGAAGAAGTGGAAAATTTTGCTGCTAATTATAAAGATGGATTCGTCTTCACACTTTGCGAGAACCTTCTTGGTGCTCTTGTCGGTTATGTGGCTTGTATGAACAAACATATTCCGCAGGTGCTGTTAGATGGCAGTAAAGATTTAGAGTTGGTCCAAAGACTTATTGGAATTTATCAGCCGGAGTATATATGGATGCCATCGGTTCGTGTGAATGAGATTGGCGGAAAGACTATATATACCTATCAAGAGTATTCTCTCCAGTTGATGGCTTATGATGAGCCATTGACTGATAGGGATATTAATCCAGAATTGATTCTTTGCCTTACTACCTCCGGGAGCACCGGTTCTCCTAAGCTAGTGAGATTATCGGAGAAAAATCTTAAGAGCAATGCAGAATCAATTGCTGATTATTTGAAAATTACATCCAATGAACGTCCTGTAACTTCATTGCCAATGTATTATAGCTATGGCATGTCGGTTATTAACAGCCACTTGATTAAAGGTGCGACCATCTTGCTGACTGATAAGGCTGTGATGCAACGTGAGTTTTGGACTTTTATCAAGGAGCAAAAGGCTACATCCATCGCAGGTGTACCTTATACTTATGAAATGTTGAAACAACTTCGTTTTTTCCGTATGGAACTACCGGAACTGAAGACAATGATTCAGGCTGGTGGTAAATTAAATGCTGCTTATGTGAAGGAGTATGTAGACTTTGCCAAACAGAATGGTAAGGAGTTCATTGTGATGTATGGACAAACCGAGGCCGCTCCAAGAATGGCTTATCTTCCGTTCCACAGGGCGATTGAGAAGAATGCTTCAATTGGCATTGCCATACCTGGTGGTCAGCTTTGTATAGTGGACACTAATGGCAAGAGTATAAAAGAGCCGGAAGTGGATGGTGAACTTGTATATAAAGGTGCGAATGTCTGTTTAGGTTATGCGGAAGAACGCATAGACCTCGGGAAAGGTGATGAGAATTATGGTGAACTTCGTACAGGTGACATTGCTAAATTTGATGCAGATGGTTTCTTCTACATTACCGGTCGCATGAAACGTTTTGTAAAAATTTGGGGTAATCGTACCAATCTTGATGCAATTGAACAATTAGTAAAAGCTATTACTTCTAATTGTGCTTGTGGAGGGGTGGATGATTTGATTACTGTTTTTGTGACTGAGGATGGACTTGAGGAAAAGATCAAGGCATTGCTGGTTGAGAAGACTGGTTTCAATCCGCGTGCTTTTACTGTCAAAAAGATTGATACTATACCTGTCAAGACAAGTGGGAAAATTGATTATCTCGAACTTCAGAAAATGTTATGAACTATGGATATAAACGGAATACTAGAAATAGCTCCATATTCGCTTGATAGAGGACAGAAACATCAACTCTTGAACGAGCGATTACATGAACTCACACGTAAGCACTATGCTCAGTGTGAAGCTTATCGCAGAATGATGGATGCTCGTGGGTTAGATATAAACAATCTACCCGACTATGAGCAGTTACCATTCCTACCGGTACGTTTATTTAAAGAGTTTGAACTTTGTTCGTGTGACAAAGATGAGGTGGTTAAAACTATGACTTCTAGTGGAACTACAGGTCAGCGAGTTTCACGTATTTTTCTTGACCGTGAAACCAGTAGCGCACAGCAAAAATGTCTGACAAAGATTGTAAATTATTTTCTTGGGGTAAAGCGTGTACCAATGCTGATTCTCGACTCTGCGGCTGTTGTAAAAAATCGCAATGTATTTTCTGCTCGTGGTGCTGGTATTCTTGGGTTCTCTATGTTCGGTAATAAACGTCAATATGCGCTCAATGAAGATATGGAACTAGACATTGAAGGAATGAAGGAATTTCTCGAAGTCAACAAGGATGAAACTATTTTCATGTTCGGTTTCACGTTTATGATTTGGCAACACTTTTATAAGAAACTGCTTGAGAGTGATTACAAGCCTGATTTGAGCAGGGGGATACTGATTCATGGTGGAGGTTGGAAGAAACTTGTAACAGAGAAAGTTTCACCAGAAGAATACAAGAAAAGTCTGAATGAGGTGTGTGGTATTCTATCTGGTAATGTGCATGACTATTATGGGATGGTCGAGCAAACAGGTTGTATTTACATGGAATGTAAGTGTGGTCATCTACATGCGAGCGCATTCAGTGATGTATTGATTCGTAGACCCTTTGATTTCTCATTAGCTGAGATTGGGGAGAAAGGTCTCATTGAAGTAGTAAGTGTACTTCCAGAATCATATCCTGGCCATATACTTTTAACTGAAGACGAGGGTATGATTCTGGGTGAGGATGATTGTCCATGTGGACTTAAAGGTAAGTATTTCAAAATAGAAGGTCGAATTAAAAATGCGGAAATCCGTGGATGTAGTGATACCTATGCAACCAAATTCTAATTTTACATTGCTTTATCCAACTCAGATTGATTGGGAAAAGTTTACGACATATCGCCCAGACACACCATTTTCAGGCGAAGTAGTTGAGTTTCTAAATATATTGTCAGGAGCATTGCTTAAAGATCGTAATAGTCGTCTTTATCCAGATGTAATTACGTTTGCTTTTTTTTGCAGAAAGGCAAATCTACTAAAATTGAAGGATGAATATGTTCGTGAGGGGGAATTGCGCCTGGGGAGAGGAGTTCTCTTCCATATTGCACCATCCAATGTTCCTATCAATTTCGGTTATTCTTTGGTAGCAGGTCTCTTGTCTGGTAATATTAATATCGTTCGTGTTAGTTCAAAGCAATTCCCACAGGTAGATTTAATTATCAAACATTTGTATGAGATACTGAAAAATGAGTTATGCGATGAAGTTGCTAGTCGTATTGTTTTGGTACGCTATGACCATACCTCAGATGCAAGTGTATATTTTTCATCCATAGCCAATGTACGTGTGATTTGGGGAGGAGATACAACTATAACTGCAATTCGTCAGAATGCTCTACCTGCACGCTCTTTTGATGTTTGTTTTGCTGATAGGTATTCTATTGCGGCCATAAATCCAACAGCTATAATGTCGGCTACAGATGTTGAAATGAGGAAACTTGCAGAAGGATTTTATAATGACACATATCTGTTTGATCAGAATGCTTGTTCGGCACCTCATACCCTTTTTTGGGTTTCTGCAGAATGTTTGGAAGTAGCTAAAAAACGTTTTTGGAATACTGTTCATGAACATGTTTCATCTAAATATCAGTTGCAGGCAGTCATGAGTGTTGATAAACTCACAGCTTTCTATCGTCAGGCAATACGTATGGGTGTCAAGATGCAAGATATGCCTGATAATCTGGTGTTTCGTACAGAATTGAAAGAGTTGCCAAAGAATATTGAAGAGTTCCGTTGTGCCTGTGGTTATTTCTCAGAGAGAACGATTGGATCAATTGAAGAAATAGCATCAATTGTTACTATCAAATACCAAACTCTTGGATACTATGGTTTTAAAAGGAAAGAACTTGTTGATTTTGTTCGACGTAACCGTTTCTTAGGTCTTGATCGTATAGTACCCATAGGTGAAACAGCGAGCTTTGCATTGACTTGGGATGGATATAATTTGATAGATACGTTTAGTAGACTTCCTAGTGTTTTATGACGAAGTATTATATATTTATTTTTTGATTTCTCTTTTATAGGCTATCCGTTCCCCGGATAGTCTTAATCAATACATATTTTTTTATCATGAAAATATCATTTTCTCCCCCTTATATTGATGACACCGTTATCAACGAAGTCGTTGATTCGTTACGTTCCGGCTGGATTACTTCCGGTCCGAAAGTAAAAGCTTTGGAAGAAGAAATAAGGCTTTTTTCCAATGCAAAGGAAGTTCTGTGTGTGAACTCATGGACATCCGGAGCTATCATGATGCTCCGTTGGCTGGGTGTTCAGCCTGAAGATGAAGTGATAGTGCCGGCCTATACATACAGCGCTACTGCTTTGGCTGTACTTCATGCCGGTGCAAAGCCGGTTATGGTGGACTCGGGAAAAGATTTTAATATCTCAGTAGAAGCTATTCGCAAAGCTATTACTTCTAAAACAAAAGCTATAATACCTGTTGATATTGCCGGATTTCCTTGTGATTATGAACGCATCATGGGATTAGTGAATGAACCGGATATTCGTAATCTGTTTCAGCCGACGTCACTGGTACAGGAGAAATTGGGACGCATCTTGGTTATGAATGATGCTGCACATTCTTTGGGAGCTTATTATAATAGGAATCAAAGAACAGGTTGTGAAACGGATATAGCTATTTTTTCACTTCATGCGGTCAAAAATGTAACAACAGCAGAAGGTGGTGCTATTTGTCTGAATCTACCTGCTCCGTTTGACAATGCAGAGTTGTATAAAGAGCTCCGTATGATGAGCTTGAATTGCCAGACTAAAGATGCTTTTTCCAAGTCGAAGGCTGGCGGCTGGCGTTATGATATTGTCGGTTTAGGTATGAAAATTAATATGGCGGATGTGAATGCCGCTATCGGTCTGGCCCAGATACGGGAATATCCCACTCTTCTTAAAGAACGTAAAAGGGTATTTAATACTTATTCAAAGGCTTTCGCCGATTGTGACTGGGCTATAATTCCACCTTCGGTAGATGGTGAAAAGGAAAGTTCCTATCATATTTATGCATTACGGATTAAAGACTTTACGGAAGAGCAGCGTGACCGTATGATTGATGAAATAGCCAAATATGAAGTAGCTGTGAATGTACATTTCATTCCGATGCCGATGCTTTCGTTTTTCAAATCCCAGGGATATGACATAAGGAATTATCCTCAGGCATATGAAAATTTTAAAGGTGAAATTTCGCTGCCTATTTATCCCCAGTTGGAGGAAGAACAACTGAGTTTTATTATTGATGTTGTAAAGTCCGCATATAAAACAGTTACAACTACTAAGTAATGATTCGTTTTTTTGATTTGATCTTTTCTCTTGGGGGCATAATTTTGCTTTCACCTGTGTTTTTTATTTTATATTTCGCTATTCGACTGGAAAGTCAGGGTGGTGGATTCTATAAACAATTGCGTGTAGGCCGCGATGGTGAAGATTTCTATGTTTATAAATTTCGTTCAATGCGGATAGGAGCAGATAAACAGGGACTGATTACTGTTGGAGGTCATGATCCTCGTATAACGCGTATCGGTTATTTCATTCGGAAATATAAATTGGATGAGCTTCCCCAACTTTTTAATGTTCTAAAAGGAGATATGAGTTTGGTCGGTCCTCGCCCTGAAGTACGGAAATATGTGGATTTGTATACAGAAGAACAGCGGAAAGTACTATCTGTCCGTCCGGGAATTACCGATTATGCCTCGATAGAGTATGTGGATGAAAATGCAATTTTAGGAAAAGCGGAAGATTGGGAAAAGACATATGTGGAACTCATTATACCTCAAAAAATACAGTATAACATGAGATATATTGAGCATCGAAACATTAAGGAATATTTAAAAATTATATTACTCACGATAAAGAGAATCATTTGATCCAATTTTTGGTTGACTTGTATTTTGATAAATTCGATGAAGTGCGGAGTAAGCCGTGAGAATATCCGTCTATATATGGGATAACAGACAATCATTGTCAAGAATGAATATATTAGTGAAATAAGTAGAAAGATGTAGCAAAAGTTTATTAGACTTTTTGCTACATCCTTTCTATTCTGTGTAAATCAGATAGTTAATAGTTTATACAAACTCCCGATCACTCCGAAAGCCATCAGGCTGTAACCGGCAATTTCTATGGGTTCGACATGGTGTTTGTCTCCCCAGTCTCCCTGGGTGAGAGCGAGAGTATCGCTCCGATACAAGTCAGGGTCACTTCTGTCTCCCGCATCAGAAGGGAGAGAAGGCTCAGGAGGAGCAGGCATAGGGTCAGGACAGGGGCAGTCACCGGCTGCCGGTTTTTGCTTGCGGGGAAAGATGATCCGGGCAAGCTGGGTGAGGAAGGCGAGGATCGTTTCAAGGTACTTCATGTTAATTGAAAATTATAAATTGAAAATTGAAAATTAAAGGGAGGAACCGATTAACTTTTCGATTGTCCGACTGATCGAGACTAGCATTCGCCGGTAGGCTTCGCGGTTGTCGCCGTTTACTTCGCTGATGTATTTGCTGTAACCGATTTTGAGGGCAAAGGCAGCTGGTTGGTAGCTGACGTCGGCGGCATCGGTGTAGGCGTGGCGGATCAGGCGGGCATAGTCCATGAAAGAGTGTAACGGGTCGGGATAGGTACGGAAGGAGAGGGAGTTGGTGCTTAGTTGCACGGAGGTCCCGGTCCACCAGACGTTCTTTTTCCCGTAAGCGGTGATACCGAAAAAGTTATGATGCAGCAGGCAAAGATCAAGATAATCTGTACGTAGCTTTTCCATCGAGTCTAAAACCGATGCTTTAGCTTTCTCATAGCCGCTTGTGCCAGGATAACAACCGGATTGATCCGGAAAGCTTCCCCGGCCTTTTGGGCCAGGGGAAGATACTTGGTGATAAAATCCTTTTTGGTCATAGTAAGAATAATTATTTCATTTGCCGATATGCCAATGTGCCAATGGAAATACCAACTGTTATTATCAATTGGCATATTGCCTTATTAGCACATTGGCAAATTATTTCACTCGATTTCCGGTCTGTCGCTGCCACCTTCTCCGTTCTTTTCTTCCGGATCGGAGAATGGGTCGAGACGGTCGTAACTGGCTTCGGAGATCAGCTGGCGTAACATGGCACCGGGGGTGAAGACGATGCGAGGTTTCTTGAACATCATAGGGTCGAAATCTTTCAGGGTTTTGGATCCTTTGCTGCCGGCTACCATACGGAAATTGCCGAATTCACCCATCTGGATCACATTACCACTCTCGAGCAGCATGCAGAGAACATAAATCAGACCGTCGATAACCAGCTCTACTTCACCGGCTTTGGCGGTGCAGTAACCAGATACCAGTTTACACAGTTTTTTGAAAGAGGTCTTTTCCATCGAGCGGATCTGACCGTAATACAATTGAGCGCCTTGGGCGGCCCCTTTGCTCATGTCCTTTTTGAGGACGATTCGATACTTTAATGGCATAGCTTTTTAATTGATAATTGAAAATTGAAAATTGAAAATTATTGGTGGATTCAGGAGGGGATTAACCGGTGTTTTCCCTTGAATTCATTACAAAGATACGGTGGGGACATAGGCTGAATGATCCGAATGGGACCGAACGGGCATTTAGATGCATTTTTTGTTGAATTTATTTGATTATATAGTTGTTATATCCGAATTTATGTGTATATTTATAGGGTAATAAAACAACTTAAAATCATCTTATTATGGAAGAACTATTTCAACAAAAAACTTTTGGATGGCAGGAATTGGCTATCCTTTATGCTCCAGGATTAACACCCCATTCAGCCTCGAGAAGACTTACACGTTGGGTAATAATAAACAAAGAATTGTACGATCGTCTGATTCGTTCAGGATGGATTAAAGGAACCCGTATCTTGTCTCCTTTACAGGTCGCAATTATTGTGGATTTTCTGGGCGAACCATGATGTTTGCATATGTAAAAAAACAATTGTTTCTGATTTCAAAAACAACTGTTTTTACTTGCAAATACAATTGTTTTTGTAACTGAATACAATTGTATTTTGTTTAACCAATCAATTTTAATAATCGAAACGCATAAAAAGAAAGACTCTCTTTTCTTTTATTCTTATATATAATGTAGGGATTTGACAACCATCCGGCAGGAGGTAGTGTATAGGGCTGATTTACTGTGTTTTATGCGTGACAAACAAACGGCATTATGGAAATGGCTGAAAATGAGAATATTTACACGGATGTTAAGGCCTTGATGTATTTTGGAAAATCCTATTTGAAAGTACCTCGTGTAATAATAGAACGGATGTTTGCATCCGATAATAGTGAACGTATGATCGGAATAGTGCATTGGTTGTTATTTTGTTTGTGCAATTATGCCGACGGCTATGTGTCGATCAAAGGAAAACAAGAAGTTTGCCATAGAGGAGAATGCATCATCTCTTACGAAAAGTTGGCCCGGTTAATGATGGTAGATAGCCGTTCGGTCAGAAGGTATGTCCACTCGCTGGAAAAGGAATCTTTGATAGAAGTGAAACGGGTAGCAAACTGTATCTGCTTCCGTGTTTGTGGTTATGACTCTTTTACGGCTTCGGATGTCCCTGCGGAAATACCGCAAGAGAGTAAGAGAACCAGAGTGACTAAAAAAACGGTTGAGCCGGATGCGATAGCTTTGCGGAGAGAGGAAGCCGAGTTGAAGATAAGTCATGGGAACGTACCCCGTACCGACCTGTTAAAAAGTTGCTATGAGTATGGAAAAGAATGTAATTGAAAGAGTTTTGCTCTGTTCGCTGTTTCTGGACCAGGTGGCGATTCTTGAGGTGGTCGGATTGTTGCGTCCGGAAATGTTTTCCGATCCGGATCATGGGTTTATTTACGAAGCGTTTACCGATCTGTTTAACCGTAATAAACGGCCCGACCTGATCCTGGTGGAAGAGGAAATGAAAAAGAAAGATCCGGAGCGTTACGTGAAGATGGGAGGCATGGCGTACTTGTCGGATGGAATGGAGACGGTTCGCCTGGAACATAACGCTGTAGAGTATGCCCGCGAAATCCTTCATCATTATCTGCTGGGGTGTATGCATAAGCTGTTTGTGCAAAAAGCATCGGAATGCCTGCAATACGGTATGGACTACCTGAAGGTGATAGAAGATTGCGAGCGCGATTTGCTACGCTTGCGTATGGATAATTCGGAATCGGATTCGCTTCTGCCGCTTAGTGAAGTGATGAAGTTGTCTATAGACGATCATCTCGACCGGATGAGTCGTAAGGATGATTCGGTGCGTATGCTGACCGGAATCAACGGGTTGGACGGACTGACGGGAGGACTTTACCGGAAGGAAGTGCTGGTGCTGGGCGGTCTTCCGAGTGACGGTAAGACGGCGCTGGCGATGTTTATGGCAATGAATATGGCGCGCCAGGGTAAACATGTGCTTCATTTCAGTTTTGAAATGACGGGCGAACAGACTGCTGCCCGTTTTTTTGCCGGTTATGCCGGTGTGGAGGCTGCCCGCCTGCGTATAGGGGGACTTCGTGAGGGGGATATCGATCGGATGAGACGGTATGCTGCCGGTATGGAAAAAACGCCTTATTATTTTACGAATGTTTCTTCTATGAGCCTGGATGCGTTGCGGGCGGAGATTATGCTCCGGAGCCGTAAAGGTGAATGCGATGTTGTAGTGATCGATTACCTGCATACACTTGCTCCACCGACGAAAAAGGGTGAGACACAAGAGTCTGTGATCCGTCATACGATTACGGTATTGAAACGTATTGCCGTAGAGGCTAATTGTGCCATGCTGGTGGTTTCGCAGTTGAATCGTGAGGTGTTGAAGCGTTCCGAGAATGGGTTTGTCCCGATAATGAGCGATTTGCGTGATTCGGGTGCCATTGAATTTGTAGCGGACTGTGTGGTGATTATCGGTTGTCCGGAACGTTTCGGGAAGAATACGGCCCAATGCGGGTCGAATGCCTCCCGTCTGATCAAGTTGTATGTCCTGAAAAATCGTAACGGATCGACAGGTATTGCCGAGGTATACAGGAATGATACTTATACGTCTTTTGTGAATCCGGGTGGTAATTTACATTTTGAGGACTGATGAACAGGTTGGAGATCACATCATTCAAGGAACGGGTCGATCTGGTAAAGGTGGTCGGCCATTACTCGACGCTCGAAAGGAAAGGGGCGGCTTATCTGGGTTTGTGCCCTTTCCATGACGATCATCATCCTTCGCTGCGGGTAGATCCGGCAAAAGGAGTATACCACTGTTTTAGTTGCGGGGCCGGAGGAGATGTCTTCCGCTTCGTTCAGGAGAAGGAGGGGTGTGGCTTCGGTGAGGCGGTCCGTCTTTGTGCGGATATTTGCCACTTGCCCGTTCCTGCACTCGATGCGGGAATGCAAAAACACAGGCCGGATAAGCAACCGGTTGAAAAGGACAGTTCCCTTGCGGTCCCGCATCAAGTGCGGGAACAGGTACCAGCTCCGACGGTTGAAATGAATGAACGTTACGGGCAGACGTTGCTTCCGTATGATCCGGGGATGGAAGAATTGCGGGAGACCTATGCTGCTTTTGAGGTTGGGATTGCTCCGGCTATCGTGCCTGAAGCCTGGAAATTTACCCGTGGCCGGATTGTTTTTCCGATCCGTAATGCGGTGGGCGAGTTGGTTGCATTTGCAGCACGTTATCAGGGGGATTTGCCAGCTAAGAAAATCCCCAAATACATAAACAGTTCGACCAGTGCGATTTATAAGAAAGATGAATTGCTTTACGGCTGGCACCGGGCTGTGTCGAAGGTTCGTGAGACGGGAATCGTTTTTTTAACCGAAGGATACAAAGATACGCTGGCGATGCATGCGGCAGGTTTTAGCAATACGGTTGCCCTTTGTGGCACGAATTTGTCGGAGCATCATATCGCTATGATCCGGAAAGAGGCCGTTACGGTTTGTCTTTTTCTGGATGCCGACGAGGTGGGGCGGGAAGCGGTTACGGGGGTAATGCCCAAACTGCGTAGTGCCGGTCTCCGGGTGGTGGATATATTACCGGAAGGCGGTAAGGATGCGGATGAGATGTTCCGTTCGTTGGGGCGCGAAGCGTTTATCCGTTGGGTAGAAAAGGCGATGATCCCTCCGGCGAGACGGAAAGCGGAGTCGCTCTTGGTTGCTGCCTGCCACCGTTGGCCAGATACTTTATGCCTGACGGAAGAAGGGGAAGAGGTCCTTTATGTGGATAATATCCGGAAAATATTATCTTCTGACGATTTGTTACCGGCTGACAGCCTTGTTCCCACGCTCGACGCAGGACCGCAAAAGGACCGACCGGAAACGAAAGAACTGGATAACCTTTATGCTTTGCATACCGATTCATCGCATAGTGACCGGGTACGTCGAAGTGAGTTGGTTCGCTATCTTTTTCTTAATTATCTGGAGGTACGCCTGGTCGACCGTGTCTGGCAGAATCTCCACCGTTTATCCCGGACTTTTGCCGATGAAGAGTCGCGTGTCCTTTTGTTATCTGATCTACAGTATCAACGAAATTATTTAAGTAGCGTCTCCCGTGAATTGGGCAGGAGATGATCTGTTCCTCATTTTATATCTGAAATAAATGAAAATTGTATCTAACTTAATCCTTTTGGGAAGCATGTGTATGCTTCCTTTAACCTCTTATGCTCAGTTTACGAAAGGGCTGAGTTATCGGGCGGAGACTGGTGTCAGCTTCAGCGGAGGCGAACATACCCCTTTCTGGCTGACGGCAAACAAGCAGGGGCTTTCGTCCATTGAAAAGAATAACGGGTATCTGCGTGCCGGCGTTTTTCGGGAGTTGGAAAAGGATAAACCTTTCTCGTATGCTTTCGGGGCGGATCTGGCTGTCGCTTATAATTTTACTTCGACTTTCGTGGTGCAACAATTGTATGCGGATTTGAAATATCGTTGCCTGGGGTTGAGCATCGGAAGTAAGGAGCGGTATAGCGAGTTCAATAATCCGTTACTGAGTAGCGGTGGACTGACATTTTCGGGAAATGCGCGTCCGATTCCGCAGGTTCGTATCGGTATTCCTGAATATACGCTTGTTCCGGGGACAAAAGGT